>ERZ836760.1954-NODE-1954-length-18677-cov-7.614381_pt1 | contig 18677 bp, 19 predicted proteins | sample MGYA00519941_ERZ836760 | MGnify/ENA primary metagenome ERZ836760 (study PRJEB31850, sample SAMEA3708807) | human gut metagenome | biome: human gut; feature: human-associated habitat; material: faeces | place: China | collected 2014 ... | reverse complement strand
ATTTACATCTAATGCAGAAGCAGGAGGAGGATTTGGAGAGATTCCAGGAATATGGATAGGAAAATTTGAGGCAACAGGAGAATATACAGAAGGAGATGCAAGTAAAGTAAGTGTAAAACCAGAAGTACAAAGTTTAAGAAATATGACAGTAAATCAGCAATACAAAGCAGGACTGAATGCAACTTATGGAGAAAACGTAAACTTGAATAGTCATATGGCAAAAAACAGTGAATGGGGAGCAACAGTGTATTTAGCTCATAGCAAGTATGGAACAAATAAGAAAAAAGTAGAACAAAATAAAAGTTCATCATATTATACAGGAGGAACAAATATTGTAGAACAAATATACACAACAAATAAAACACAATCAACCACGCATAATGCAACAGGAGTATATGATTTAAATGGTTGTTCATGGGAAAGAACAGCATCTTATGTTTATGCAACTAACTTAGAAATTGGAGAAGTTGCAGGAATAAATTCAAATGATTTGTATGGAGCAACAGAAGAAGAGCGAAAATCAAGTACAAAATTTAAAACTGTATACCAGTCGAATTATACCATTTCTAAAAAAAATAAAGGAGATTCCATATTTGAAACTTCTGGAAATCTGTCTCAAATAACAACCTCATGGTTTGATTCTTATGCCAATTTTCCTAATATTGCTTATCCTTTCTTTGCGCGTAGTAGTACTTATCATGATTCTAAATCTAGCATTTTTTGTTTCCATGATCTTTTAGGAAAAGATGTCGATCATGTTTCATTTCGTTTAATATTAGTTATATAAATTTCATTTAAAACAAATGAAATTAGCATATCGTAAAGTTTGTGTAAACCTTACGATATGCTCTATTAAAATAAATTTAGTTATAAAAATATTAAATTTTTTCAATTTATCAATTGGAACAACTTTTACGATATTCTCGTCTCTAACTCCAAAATCACGACCCCAAAATCACAAAAAAAGTTGGATGTTTTATGATCTTAATGTTAAGTTCATCTTATCTCACATCCAACTTTTTTCTTAACTAAGAAGATTTTCTACAAAACACTGCTTTAAAGTTCTTCTAGCCTTCAAAGTTATTTTTACACTCCTTAATGATTCAAGTTCATCTGTACCAAAATTTAACTCCCTTTTTAACTTTATTATTATTCCATTTCTTTTCTTATAATGTTCTACCAAAGCTTTCAATTTTTGACAGATTTTATCATCACCATCCTCCAACCTGAAGTTTTCAATCATTTGTTCCAAATCTTCTCTTAATTCTCTTGGCAAATATCCCTCCATTACAAAGATATATTCATTGTACCTTTCTGACCGCTTAATTATAAGCTTATCCATTGTTTGTACCTTCCTTTCAAATTTTTATAATATTATATATTATATTTTTTAAAATTACAATATTTAAGTAAACTTTATTACTATAGTTTGTATACAAAATATGGACAAAGCCATATTCTTTTGACATTGCCCACATTTATTATTTAACTTTACTATATTTTCAACTATTTCATAGCTTCTTCAATTGCAACTGCAACTGCTACTGATGCTCCAACCATTGGGTTATTTCCCATTCCAATTAATCCCATCATTTCAACGTGTGCTGGTACTGATGAGCTTCCTGCGAATTGTGCATCTGAATGCATTCTTCCCATTGTATCTGTCATACCATATGAAGCTGGTCCAGCTGCCATATTATCTGGATGTAATGTTCTTCCTGTTCCTCCACCTGAAGCAACTGAGAAGTATTTTTTACCTGCTTCTATTCTTTCTTTTTTGTATGTTCCTGCAACTGGATGTTGGAATCTTGTTGGGTTTGTTGAGTTTCCTGTAATAGATACATCAACATCTTCCATCCACATTATAGCTACACCTTCTCTAACATCATTTGCACCATAACATTTTACTTTTGCTCTTTCTCCATCTGAATATGGTATTTCTTCTATTACATTTACTTTTCCTGTGAAGAAATCAAATTCTGTTTTTACATATGTAAATCCATTTATTCTTGAAATTACTTGTGCAGCATCTTTTCCAAGACCATTTAATATTACTCTTAATGGTTCTTTTCTTACTTTGTTTGCTGATTTTGCTATACCAATAGCTCCTTCTGCTGCTGCAAAACTTTCATGTCCTGCTAAGAAAGCAAAACATTTTGTTTCTTCTGAAAGTAACATAGATGCTAAATTTCCATGCCCTAATCCAACTTTTCTGTCATCTGCTACTGAACCTGGTATACAAAAAGCTTGTAATCCTTCTCCTATAGCTTTTGCTGCATCTGCTGCTTTTGTGCATCCTTTTTTTATAGCAATAGCTGCTCCTAATGTGTATGCCCAAGCTGCATTTTCAAAACATATTGGTTGAACTCCTTTTACTATTTCATATGGATTAAATCCTTTGTCTGTGCATATTTTTAATGCATCTTCAAAGTCTTTTATTCCGTATTTTTCCATTACTGGTTTGATTTGGTCTATTCTTCTTTCATAACTTTCAAATGTTACTGCCATTATAAATCTTCCTCCTTTATTATATCTTCCAAATTAATCTGATTTTGCTTTTTTATATATGGAATTTTTTATATTCTTTGTAATTTTATATTATTCTTTTCTTGGATCTATTTTCTTAACAGCTTCATCAAATCTTCCATATGTTCCTGAAGCTTTTTCTATTGCTTCCATTGGTTCAATTCCTTTTTTGATATTTTCCATCATTTTTCCCATATGAACATATTTATATCCTATGATTTGATCATCTTTATCTAATCCTAATTCTACTATGTATCCTTCTGTTAATTGTAAGTATCTTGGTCCTTTTAATGTACTTGAATAAATTGTTCCTACTTGTGATGTATGTCCTTTTCCTAAGTCTTCAAGTCCTGCACCTACTGGAAGTCCTCCTTCTGAGAAAGCAGTTTGTGTTCTTCCATATACTATTTGTAAGAATAATTCTCTCATTGCTGTATTAATAGCATCACATACTAAGTCTGTATTTAATGCTTCTAATAATGTTTTTCCTGTTAAAATTTCTCCTGCCATAGCAGCTGAATGTGTCATTCCTGAACATCCAATTGTTTCTATTAGAGCTTCTTGAATTACACCATCTTTTACATTTAATGTTAATTTACATGCTCCTTGTTGTGGTGCACACCAACCAATACCATGTGTTAAACCTGAAATGTCTTTTATTTCTTTAGCTTTAACCCATTTTCCCTCTTCTGGAATTGGTGCTGGTCCATGGTCTACTCCTTTTGCAACTACGCACATTTCTTCTAATTCTTTTGAATAAATCATTTTAATTGCTCCTTTCAATTATTAGTTTTATGGTATCTATTTTATTAGGTTTAACCTAAAATTATAAACTGTTTAAATGTCAAATTCATCATCTGAAAATAAAATTTGATTTCTTTTTTTCTTTGTTTTTTCGTTTTTCAGATTAAAATCAATTTCCCTGTTTTTTTCTGAATTTTCAGTAATTTCAAATGGAGTTACATTGAATTCCCCAAAATTGTCAATTTGCAAAGGCTTTTTTGATTTTTTCTTTTTGCGATTATCCCATGTATTCTCAATCTTTGTACTTCTAAATTGATTATATTTTCTTTCTTCATATTCTTCTTCATCTTGTTCAAAATTATATTCATATTCGTTAGTATTTTGGTCAGTTTCTGTATTATATTCTATAATATTTTTTATATCTTGTTCAATATATACTCCCATACTATATTCTTCTTTTTTCTCTAGTCGTTTTGGCATTGAAAAATATCTTTCTAAAATCTCTTTTTCTTTCTTTCCTACTTGTTCTATTCCAATACCAAGATATTTATATCTCCAAATGACATGTCTTTCATAACTATCAAATATATCATTTAATAAATCATCATATCTATATTCTAGTTTGAATTTCATATCTTGAATTGATATAGTAATGTTAGTCCATAATTTGCCTGTTTCTGATTTTTTAAATTCTTCTCGTAACATTTTTATTTCATTATATAAAATTTCAACTAATTGCAAATACTGATTTTCTTCAATATTAAATTTAGTTGGAATTTCATATACATTAACAGGATTTTTTCTAAATATTCCCTTAGGAATATAATAGAAAAATAATTCTCCTGTTTTCTCGTTGTTACCTAAATCAATTACAGAACTATATAAATACAAACTTTCCCATTTTTCTGGAATCATATAAAATAATTTTTTTTGTATATCTTCATATATTTCCTTTATCTTTTTTGTATGATTTAACATATCCCCTTATTCCTTATCTAATAAACTTTCTCCCGTCATTTCTTCTGGTTTTTCAAGCTTCATTAAATCAAGCATTGTTGGTGCCAAATCTGCTAATTTACCATTTTCTTTTAGTTTTAAGTTTTTATCTTGTGTTACTAATACTAATGGTACTGGATTAGTTGTATGTGCTGTATGTGGTTCTCCTGTGCTATAATCTATCATTTGCTCTGCATTTCCATGGTCTGCTGTTATTAATAGGTTTCCTTTCTTTTCTTCTACTAATTTTACAACTTTTCCTACACATTCATCTACTGCTTCAACAGCTTTTATAGCAGCTTCTAAGCTTCCTGTATGTCCAACCATATCAGTATTTGCATAATTTAATATTATACTATCATATTTATCAGATTTTATTGCTTCTAATACTTTTTCTGTTACTTCATATGCACTCATTTCTGGCTTCATATCATATGTTTCGACTTTTGGTGATGGAACTAATATTCTATCTTCACCTTCATATTGTTTTTCTTCTCCTCCATTAAAGAAAAATGTTACATGTGCATATTTTTCAGTTTCTGCAATACGTAATTGTGTGTATCCTAATTTACTTATATATTCTCCAAATGTATTGTGTAATGGCTCTTTTTCAAAAGCAATATGAACATTTGGCATTGTTTCATCATAATTTGTGAAACATACATAATATAAATTCATATTTTTCTTTGTTTCAAATCCATCAAACTCTGGATCTACTAAAGCTCTAGTAATTTCTCTTGCTCTGTCTGGTCTAAAATTAAAGAATATAACTGAATCGTTTTCCTCTATTTTTGCTATTGGCTCACTTCCATTACAAATAACAGTTGGCTCTACAAATTCATCAAATACTTCTTTTTGATAAGAATCTTCTATTGCTTTTACTACACTTCCTGATTTATTTCCTTCTCCATTTACAAGTGCATTATAGCATTTTTGTACTCTTTCCCATCTTTTATCTCTATCCATTGCGTAAAATCTACCTGAAATACTTGCTATTTTCCCAATATTCTTTTCTTTCATTTTCTCTTCTAATTTTATTATATAGTTTTCAGCTGAAGCTGGTGGTGTATCTCTACCATCTAAGAAACAATGAACATATACATTTTCAAAATCTCTTCTTTTTGCCATTTCAAGTAAACCATATAAATGTCTTATATGGCTATGAACTCCACCATCTGAAACCAATCCTAAAATATGCAATTTTGAATTATTCTTTTTACAGTTTTCAATTGCTGCCATAAATTCACGATTTTGAAAAAAGTCTCCATCTTCTATTGATTTTGTAATTCTTGTTAATTCTTGATATACTATTCTTCCAGCTCCAATATTTGTATGTCCTACTTCTGAATTTCCCATTTGTCCTTCTGGTAATCCAACTTGTAAACCACTTGTATATATATCTGTATTTGGGTAACTCTTCATTATTCTGTCTATATTTGGAGTTTTTGCAAGTTTTATTGCATTTCCATCTTTGTTTTTATTATCTCCAAATCCGTCTAATATCATTAACATTGTTAATTTATCATCTTTCATTTTATACCATCCTTCTTTTTTTGCAAATTTATTTCATAATAAAATATGAAATTCTTATTTTATGCTACTTAATATATATTTTTTCTTTAGTGACTTACTTATTTATTATTTATCATATTCAACTATTTTTGAGAATTCTTCTGGGTCAAGACTTGCTCCACCTACTAATCCTCCATCAATATCTGACATTGTAAATAACTCTTTTGCATTTTTAGATTTTACACTTCCACCATATTGTATTATAACCCCATCAGCAACATTTTGTCCATATATTGTAGCAATTTTGTTTCTTATTTCTTTTATAGAATTATTAGCATCTTCACTTGTCGCAGTCTTTCCTGTTCCTATTGCCCATATTGGTTCATAAGCTATTATTATTTCTTTAAGTTCATTTTCTCCTAAACCTTCTAATGCTAATTCAGTTTGTTTTGTTATAACTTCTGCTGTTTTATTTGCTTCTCTTTGTTCTAATGTTTCTCCAACACAAATTATTGGTTTTAATCCATTTTTTAAAGCCATTTTTACTTTTTTATTTACACTTTCATCAGTTTCATTGAAATATTGTCTTCTTTCTGAATGCCCAATAATTACATATTCTACATTTATGGATTTTAACATTTTTGCTGATATTTCTCCTGTATATGCTCCACTTTCTTCAAAATGCATATTTTGAGCTCCTATTTTTATATTTGTATTTTGTGCTGTTAATAATGCATAAAATAAATCTGTATATGGCACACATAAAATAACCTCATTTTCAGTATCTTTTACTAATTTTGATAATTTTTCTATATATTCAATAGCCTCATTAGGAAGCATATTCATCTTCCAGTTTCCTGCAATAACCTTTTTACGCATAAATTTCTCCTTTCTTAACTGACTCATCAGTATTTTTTATTTTTTCTACAATTCTTTCAATACTATTTTGTGGTGTTGATGCTCCTGCCATTATTCCTATTTTTTGAAATTCTGATATTTTCCTTATATCTATATCTTTTTCATTTTCAACAAACATTACATTTGTACAATTATTAATTGATATATCATACAATTTACTTGTATTTGAACTATTTTTTCCTCCTACAATTATCATTAAATCAACATTTTTTGACAATTCTTCTGTTTCTTTTTGTCTTTGCTCTGTCGCTAAGCAAATTGTATTTCTTATTTCTAGCCTAATGTCCTCATCTATATTATTTTTTATCAAGTCGATTATTTTCTCAAATTCTTTTAAATTATATGTCGTTTGTGCAATAATTAGTAAATTTTTTAAATTTGATTTTTTTAATTCTTCCAATGCTTTTTTTATATCTTTTTGACTTTCTACCACTGAAACATTTTCTCCACAAAAACTATACGTCCCTATAACTTCTGGATGATTTGCCTTTCCAACTAAAAATATATAATACTCTTTATTTTCATATTCTTCTGCAATCATATGAATTTTTGATACCATTGGACAAGTTAAATCTATTAAATCTATATTATTTCTTTGTGCTTTTTCATATATCTCCTTCTTTATTCCATGTGCTCTTATTACTGTTGTTCCTCTAGCCTCTTCTATATCATCTATAAAAATTAGCCCCTTTTGCTCTAGCTCATTAATTACATCTTTATTATGAACTAACTCTCCCAAACAATAAATTTGTTTATTATTTTTTTTCAATTCTTGCTCTGTATTTTCTACTGCTCTTTTAACTCCATAACAAAATCCACTTGTTTTCCCTATTATTATATTCATTGTTAATCCTTTCATTATATCATTTTTATTATTTCTTCTTTCAAGCAGTCTACAAGATTTTCTTCCTTTACCTTCTTTATTATCTGTCCTTTTTTAAATAGTAACCCTTCTTTTATTCCTCCTGCAATTCCTATATCAGCTTCTCTTGCTTCTCCTGGTCCATTTACTACACATCCCATTACTGCAACTTTTATATCTGAATGTATATTTTCTAAGAATTTTTCCATTTCTTTTGCAATTGGTATTAAATCTATTTGTGTTCTTCCACATGTTGGACAAGCTATAAGAGTTGGCTCTCCAAAGTATAATTTACAATCTTTTAAAATTTCTTTTGCAACTTTTATTTCCTTTACCGGATCATCAGATAATGATACTCTTAATGTATCACCTATTCCTTGTCTTAATAAAACGCCTAAGCCTATACTTGATTTTATTGTTCCTCCAAATTCTGTTCCTGATTCTGTTATTCCTAAATGCAATGGATATTTAAATACTTTGCTTGCTTTTTCATATGCTTCTATACATAAATCTAAATCTGATGCTTTTAATGATATAGCTATATCATAGAACTCTAACTTTTCCAATATTTCAACATGTCTTTTTGCACTTTCTACCATAGCTTCTGCTGTTGGTTTTTTATATTTTTCCAATAGTTCTTTTTCTAAAGAACCTGCATTTACTCCTATTCTGATAGGAATTTTATGTTCTTTACATGCTTCTACCACTTTTCTAACTTTTCCTTCATCTCCAATATTTCCTGGATTAATTCTTATTTTATTTACACCATTTTTTATTGCCTCTAAAGCTATTTTATAATCAAAATGTATATCTGCTACTATTGGAATGTGTATATATTTTTTTATTTGTTTTATGGCTTTTGCATCCTCAATATCTAAACAAGCTACTCTTATTATTTCACAACCTGCTTTTTCCAAATCTAATATTTGTTTTACAGTATTTTCTATATCTTTTGTTTTTGTATTTGTCATTGATTGAATTACAACTTTATTTTGTCCTCCAATTTTTACATTTCCAACTACAATTTGTCTTGTTTCATTTCGTTTCATATTTACTTTCCTCTTACTATTATTTATCCATTAAAGCTTCAATTCCTGGTAATTTTTTTCCCTCCAAAAATTCTAATGAAGCTCCTCCTCCAGTAGAAATATGTGTCATTTTATCTTCTAAACCTGCTTTTTTAACTGCTGCTGCTGAGTCTCCACCACCTATTATCGTTGTTGCGTTTATTTCTGATAAAACTTTTGCAATTTCATTTGTTCCTATTGCAAATTGATCAAATTCAAATAACCCTAATGGTCCATTCCAGATAACTGTTTTAGCATTTCTTAATTCATCACTAAACATTTTTATAGTTTCTGCTCCAATATCAAATCCTTCCCAATCAGCTGGTATTTCTGTATATTTTACTGTTTTACTTTCTGTATCTGCTTTAAATTCTTTTCCTATTTTTGTGTCTACTGGTAACATTAATTTTACACCCTTTTGTTTTGCTTTTTCCATTGCTGATTTTGCTAGATCTAGTTTGTCCATTTCACAAATTGAATTTCCTACTTCATAACCTTGCGCTTTGAAGAATGTATATGCCATTCCTCCCCCTATCATTAAAGTATCAACTTTTTCAAGTAAACTATCTATTACTCCGATTTTATCTGAAACCTTCGCTCCTCCTAAAATTGCAACAAATGGTCTTTCAGGATTATTAACAGCATTTCCTAAAAACTTCAATTCTTTTTCAATTAAAAATCCTGAAACAGCTGGTAAGAAACTTGCTATTCCTGTTGTTGAACTATGTGCTCTATGTGCTGTACCAAATGCATCATTTACAAATACTTCTGCCATTGATGCTAATTTCTTAGAAAATTCTGTATCGTTTTCTGTTTCTTCTTTGTGAAATCTTACATTTTCAAGTAATAAAATCCCTTCTTCTTTTAGGTTATTAGCTTTAGATGTAGCATCTTCTCCTACTACATCATTTGCCATTATTACTTCTTTTCCTAATAATTTAGATAATTCTTTTGCAACTGGTGCTAATGAGTATTCTGGTTTAAATTCTCCTTTTGGTCTTCCTAAATGTGATGCTAATATTAGTTTACAATTTTGTTCTAATAAATATTTTATTGTTGGTAATGCTGCAACTATTCTTGTATTATCAGTAATATTTCCATTTCCGTCCATTGGCACATTAAAGTCACATCTTACAAATACTTTTTTTCCTTTTAAATCAATATCTTTTACTGTTTTTTTGTTCATTTAAAATTCCTCCTTTAGATTTGAACATTATATTATAAAATTAAATTTTAATCCAATCTTATTTTATACATTTTTTACCTTTTTATTATTCTTCTGCTATTTTATAATAAAAAAGAACACATTTCAAGAGATTTGTGTTCTTTTTATTAATTAACATTATAATTATTATTAGATATTTTTGATTTTGGTTTAAAATAAGACTAGACTATTTGATGATTTTTGTCTCCATCCCCAAAATCATCATTATTTTACACTTGCTATATAACAAGCTAGGTCAACTAATTTGTTTGAATATCCCCATTCGTTATCATACCATGATACTAATTTTACAAATGTATCTGTTAGCATGATTCCTGCTGTTGCATCGAATATTGATGTGTGTGGATCAGAAACAAAGTCTGAAGAAACCACTGGTTCATCTGTATATTCAATAATTCCTTTCATTTCATTTTCTGATGCTTCTTTCATAGCTTTGCATATTTCTTCATATGTTGTTGGTTTTTCTAAATTACAAGTTAAATCAACAACTGAAACATCAACTGTTGGTACTCTGAAAGACATACCTGTTAATTTTCCGTTTAATTCTGGTATAACTTTTCCAACAGCTTTTGCTGCTCCTGTTGATGATGGAATTATATTAGCTGCTGCAGCTCTTCCACCTCTCCAATCTTTTTTAGAAGCTCCATCAACTGTTTTTTGTGTTGCTGTTGTTGCATGAACTGTTGTCATTAATCCTTCTTTTATTCCAAATTTATCATTTATAACTTTTGCTAATGGTGCTAGACAGTTTGTTGTACAAGATGCATTTGATACTATGTTCATTTCTGGTTTGTATTCTTTATTATTAACTCCCATAACAAACATTGGAGCATCTTTTGATGGTGCACTAATTATAACTTGTTTTGCACCTGCATCAATATGAGCTTGTGCTTTTTCCATTGTTGTAAATACTCCTGAACATTCTAATACATATTCAACACCAATTTCTCCCCAAGGAATATTGTGTGGATCCATTTCATTATATACTTTTATTTCTTTTCCATTTACTATAAGATTTCCATCTTTTTCTTCTACTGTTCCATTAAATCTTCCATGAACAGTATCATATTTAGTCATATATGCCATATAATCTGCTGTGATGAATGGGTCGTTTATTGCTACTACTTCTACTCCTTCCTTAGCTAATGCTGCTTGGAATGAAAGGTTTCCTATTCTTCCAAATCCGTTAATTCCTACTTTTACTGACATAAAAATTCCTCCTTTATATTTAAAAGCTTTCTACTTTTATTTTACCATTATTAGGCATTTTTATTCTATACCAAAAAAGAATACTTTGCAAGTATTCTTTTTTAGAATTTATAAATTTCATTTTATTTATTTTTATATTTTTTATAAATTTACTCTGTATTTAACATCATCATATATACCAAATTCTTTATTTCTTATTAATTTAACTTTTTCTATTTGCCAACTTTATAAATATTTTAAGTTTATTACTTTTAGAATTAAATTCCAACTATTTTTCTTTAATTAAATTAACCAATTCTGCAAATTTTTCTAGAGAAAGTTTCTCCGCTCTAATATTTTCTTCTAATCCTAATTTTTCTAGAATTTCTTTACCTTCTTCCTTTGACTTAAATATTTTTGCATTAGCTAATGAATTTAGTAATGTTTTTCTTCTTTGCATAAATGCATTTTTTATAATTTTAAACATTAATTCTTTATCTGTAACATTTACAATCTCATTTTTTCTAATATTTAATTTTATAACTTCTGATGTAACTTCTGGTTCTGGTATAAATGATTCTTTTGGTACTTCTAAAATTTTTTCTGCTACTGAATAATAGTACACTGCATATGTGATTGCTCCTGTGTTTTTTTCTCCTGGTATTGCTATAAGTCTATCTGCAACCTCTTTTTGTATCATTACTGTTATACTTTCTAAGTCTAATTTCCCCTCTAATAATTTCATTATTATTGGAGTTGTTATATAATATGGTAAGTTTGCAACAATTTTAGCATTTTTCAAGTTGTTTTTTTGTTTTTCTTCTTTTATAATTCTATCCAAGTCCACTTTTAGTACATCATTGAAAATTATTTCAAAATTATTGTATAAAGAAAATCTATCTTCCAAAATTTTTATCATATTTTTGTCTAACTCTATACAAATTACTTTTCCTGCTCTTTCTAAAAGTTCTTTTGTTAATGTTCCTAATCCTGGTCCTATTTCTATTACTAAATCTTCTTTTGCTATTTCACTACTCCCTACTATATTATCTACAACTTGCTGACTTATTAAAAAGTTTTGTCCCAATGATTTGTTTGCTTTTATTTTATATTTATCCATTATATATTTGGTTTCTTGATAAATGTCTTGCATTTTATTTTCCCTTTCTTTTTGTTTTTTATATAAAAATGTATATATTTTATATATTATATATTAGTTTTCACATTTTTTCAAGAAATTTTCTTTGTCATTATTTTATCTTTCTGATTCATTTGTCATAATGTCTTAATAAATCATTTGAGAAAATATCTCAGCAAAAAATATTAAGAAAATTTAAAGTATTTAACAATTAAGAAATTAGTAAAAATAAATGGAAATAAGAATAGAACATCGTTTAGAAAAAGTTTTCTACTTTAAGATTTTAGCACTAATTATAATAAAAACTAGTATTAATGTTCTTGCTACTTAAATAATTTCTGATATAAAAAGCAAAGTGATATTTATAAAAACTCCTTAATATCTATTATTATAATTTCCTTGTATTACTATTATATTATCTTTTATCTTTTTATAGTTTTCTTCATTTTTTATTTCTTCTTCATATAATTTAGATAATGCTAATATCTATTTATCTTCTTTTTTATATTTTTTTGTTCCTTTAGAACAGATATAGCAATTAATATTTTCATTTATTAAATCATTTCTATTTTCTCCTTCGTACTTTTCTAATACAGTTAATTCTTCTTTTTCTTTATCAAAGTAGTAAACTATAAATCCATATCTTTTTTCTGTTAAAATTTCAGTATATTTTTCTAATGAAGATATTGGAAATCCTACTTTGCATATTTCTGGTTTTATACACCTTACTTTTAATCCTATTAAATTATTTAATAAAACTGCATTTTTCCCTATTGCTATATAGAAAATTCCTGAATTGCACAGTAGTATTTTCCCTTTTTCTTTTTTTGCAAAAGTTCTATCATTTGACAATACCCCATTTAATCACCACTTTCTTATATAATATATTATTTGTGGTGTTTTGAGGCTGAAAGGCACTCTTTTTTTACTCTCTACTTTAAAAATAACTTTTTTGACTTTTTATGGTTTTAGAGAGTTTAAAGTTAACTATGTAAAAATCAAAAATAAAATTTGGGTTTTGCATAGAAAGGAGTTAAAAATGAATGTAATAAAAATTGATGTAAATGAATTTCAAAAAAGAAAATTTGAAAGAAGTTTCATTTCTGTTTATGTTGTAATTAACCTATCGTTGTTGAAACAGATGATGGTATTGAGCCTAAAAATTTATGTGTACTCTATGGTTTTACTGCATTAGGTGCTAGAAAAATTATCGACATTTACTTTGAAGATACTAAAAACAATAGATTTTGGCTAAATATTTTTTAAGATTTTAAATCAAGGAATTTTAAAAATATAATGTTTCTAGTTACTCCTAAAAATAAAAATATTGAAAGATGTACCAAAATAGTATACAATAATATTGAAGTTGTTAATTCTCCAGAAGATATAATGAATTCTATTGATATTTTCTTTCCTACAAAGACTTCTAGGACACTAGAAATACAACTTAAAAATTTGATTTTAGCAGATAATATAGAAATATGTAAAGAAAAATATAACTTTTTAAACAAGAATATTTCCATACTAAATTAATTTTAACCGTATTTGAAAAGCAAGAAGAATACATTTTTAAATTATATAAATTTAATGTTGATACCAGTAAAGATGTATCAATAGTATTTAATGAACTTCGAGGAAGAGTAATTCAAACATTACTATAAGCTGAAATGGATGAATTTTTAGGATATAACTGATATCCGAACACTTTTTTTAAAAGAAGGTCATAGACATATATCTTGTCTAAAACCTTCCTTTTATTATATTCAATTCTCATTATTTTTAGCTATATATTGCAAAAAAGCATTCCTTTTTATATAATCTACTTGAAAACAAAAATATATACAAAGGAGGAATGCTTTTATGAAAGCATATTATAATCAAGAAAAAATTGCAAGTAGTTTACGCAACTTTTTCAAAAAATTTTCTATTTCTAAACCTTTACTTAAAAACTTGTGTTATATTATTCTTGCTATGATTTCGGCTGAATCTGTTGTCACTTCTGATTTTTCTCGTAAATTAAAGAATAACTTCTCTCTTATTCATCTCGAATCTATTGAACGTCGCTTTAGGCGTTTCTTCAACTCTTTTTCTTCTATTTCATATTCTCTTTTCGAAACCTTTATTAAGCATATTATTTCTAAATTTTGTGTCAAACATCCTGATAATTATGTCCATATTTCTTTTGACCATATGTTTTGCAAAGACAAATTTACTATTCTTCTCTTTTCTCTTCGCATTGGCAGACAAGGTATTCCTATTTGGTTTCGTTGCTTTAAAGGCAAACACAATCCTGATGCTTATTCTATGGATATTGTTAAACAAGGTATTTCTTTTTGCTCTAATCTTTTTTTTGATAAGCATTATCACATTATTTTTCTTGCTGATAGATGGTTCCCTCATATTGAAATATTATCTCATATTCAAAGCCTTTGGTTGTTTCTATTGCATTCGTGCTAAATCTTTCTTTACTTTTTCTTTCTTTGATAAAAAAGGATTGCTTGTTACTAAACATCTCAGAGATATTAAGCCAATTTCTCAGTGTTCAAAAATTCTTTCTGATGTTTTTTTTACTAGAAAATTGTTTAAAACTAATATTGTTGTTCCTACTTATACTAATCATTCTAATTCTGATATTTGGTATATTGTTACTAATGATAACCCTCATCGTGCTACTAAAAATTATTCTTATCGTTTTGGTTCTATTGAATGCATTTTTAAATCGCAAAAATCAAATGGTTTTAGATTAGAATCTACAAATACTCAAAAAATTGAACATTTTACTTCTCTTTTTACCGTTATGTGTATTGCTCTTGTTTGGCTCACTATTATTGGTGTTGACTATGTTAAAAATAAACATCGCTATCACCTTAAAATACGTGATACCCGTAAGCTTAATAATCGTAAAGCTTATAGACTATACTCTTTCTTTAATTTAGGTTTAACTATTTTTAATTTATGTTATTACAATGAAATTAATTTTACTTTGAAATTCAATTTTGTCCTCTATGACGTATAACTCTTTTCCATATTATGGATATTACATATATATCCTTTTTTAATTATGCCTAGTTTACAGAAAACCACGAAAAACAATGATATTTTTCGTGGTTTTCTCTATTATTGGTCGTATTTTTTTGCTTTGCTTTCCCCCTATATGAAGGGATTTATCAATTATGTCCGGATATCAGATATCACTACTTAATTAAAATTTTACATTAAACTTATCTCCTACTATTTTTTTGCTTAAAATTCATCATTTTTTTCATAATTCCAAGTGGTCAAATTCTTTAAAAATTCTTGACACATTAGCTTTTTAGTCATATACTAAATCCATAAAAAATAAATAAAAAAGGAGGCATTTTAATGGATAACATGATAGAAATTAGATGGCACGGTAGAGGTGGTCAAGGTGCTAAAACTGCATCTTTATTACTTGCTGACGCAGCCTTTAATACAGGAAAATATATTCAAGGATTTCCTGAATATGGTCCTGAAAGAATGGGTGCACCTATTACTGCATATAACAGAATAAGTGATAATCCAATTACAATTCATAGTAATATTTATGAACCAGATTATGTTGTTGTCGTTGATGATACTTTATTAGAAGCTGTTGATGTAACAGCTGGTTTAAAAGAATCTGGTGCTATTATCATAAATAGCACAAAATCTGCTGATGTTTTAAAAGAACATCTAAAAGGTTATAAAGGATCTATTTATACAATTAATGCAAGAAAAGTATCTGAGGAAGCTTTAGGAAAATATTTTCCTAATACTCCAATGCTAGCTGCAATAGTTAAAGTTAGCGGTATAATGAGCGATGAAGCATTATTAAAAGATATGGAAGGTTCATTTAAACATAAATTTGCAAAAAAACCTGAAGTTATAGATGGAAATATGAAAGCTTTAGAATTAGCTTTAAATGAAGTCACAAAAATTCAGTAACAAAATTAAAGGAGGTAAAATAATGACAGATATAAATTCAAAAACACCTATGGAGAAATTAACTCCTGGTGGAGATATTTATACAGCTGGAAATTCAGTAGAATTTAAAACTGGCGATTGGAGAAGTTCATATCCTGTTTTCTTATCTGAAAAATGTAAACAATGTGGACTCTGCTTCCCTGTTTGTCCTGAAGATGCTATTCCAGTTGGAAAAGATCAAAAGAGAAAAGATTTTAATTATGATTATTGTAAAGGATGTGGTGTTTGTGCCAAAGTTTGTCCTTTCGGAGCAATCGAAATGAGAGAGGAAGGTGTTTAAATAATGGGAATTAGAGAAAGATTAAGTGGTAATGAAGCAACTGCAACTGCAATGAAACAAATTAATCCTGATGTTGTAGCAGCTTTTCCTATCACTCCTTCAACAGAAATACCACAATATTTTTCAACTTTTGTTGATAATGGTTTAGTTGATACTGAGTTTGTTGCTGTTGAAAGTGAACATAGTGCTATGAGTGCTTGTATTGGAGCTGAATCTGCTGGAGCTAGAGCTATGACAGCTACTTCTGCAAATGGTTTATCTTTAATGTGGGAAATGATTTACATTGCTTCAAGCCTAAGATTACCAATCGTAATGTCTTTAGTAAATAGAGCCGTTTCAGGTCCTTTAAATATCCACAATGACCATTCAGATGCAATGGGAGTTAGAGATGCTGGTTGGATTATGCTATTTTCTGAAAATAATCAAGAAGCATATGATAATACTTTAATGGCTCATAGAATTGCTGAAAATAAAGATGTAATGTTACCTATTATGATATGTCAAGATGGATTTATTACTTCTCATTCTATTGAAAATATAGAATTAGTAGAAGATGATAAAGTTAAAGAATTCGTTGGAGAATATCATCCTGAACATTACTTATTAAATAAAAAAGAACCTATTGCAGTTGGTCCTTTAGATTTACAAGCTTACTTATTTGAGCATAAAGCTATGCAAGCAGAAGCTATGAGAAATGCCAAACAAGTGATTTTAGATGTATCTAAAGATTTCGAAAAAATGACTGGAAGAAAATATGGCCTTTTTGAAGAATATAAGTTAGATGATGCTGAAATTGCTATTGTTTGTATGAATTCAACTGCTGGAACAACTAAATTTGTAGTTGATAAATTAAGAGAAAAAGGAATAAAAGCAGGTTTGTTAAAAATTCGTGTATTTAGACCTTTCCCAGTTGATGAAGTTGCAAGTTCTCTATCACATCTTAAAGCTATTGCAATATTGGATAAAGCAGATTCTTTAAATGCAGCTGGAGGTGCTTTATTTGAAGATGTAACATCCGCTATGTATGTAAATAATAAAATTGTACCTGCTGTAAACTATGTTTATGGTATTGGTGGTAGAGATACAAAAGCAGATGATATTGAAAAAGTATATAATGATTTACTTGAAATTGCAAAAACAGGAAAAGTTGAAAATCCTTATAGATATTTTGGATTAAGAAAGGAAGGTGTTAACTAATGGCATATAATTTAAAAGAAGTAATAGCTGATAAACCTTCAAGATTTACTTCAGGTCACAGAATGTGTGCTGGGTGTGGAGCTCCACCTGTTGCTAGACACATAATGAGAGCATTAAAACCAGAAGACCATGCAGTAGTTGCAACAGCTACTGGATGTATGGAAGTTTCTACATTTATTTATCCATATACATCATGGACAGATTCTTTTATCCATACAGCATTTGAATGTGCAGCAGCAACATTATCAGGAGCTGAAGCAGCCTATGTTGCAATGAAAAAACAAGGCAAATTACCACAAGATGGAGAAACAAAATTTATTGCATTTGGTGGAGATGGAGGAACTTACGATATAGGTTTACAATCTTTATCTGGGGCAATGGAAAGAGGACATGATTTAGTTTATGTATGTTATGATAATGGTGCATATATGAATACAGGTATTCAAAGATCTTCTGCAACTCCAAAATTTGCAGACACAACAACTTCTCCCGCTGGTGAAGTAATTCCTGGTAAAGCACAAGCTAGAAAAGATTTAACTAAAATAATGGCAGGACATCATATACCTTATGTTGCTCAAACAATAGCTTATATGAATTTTAAAGATTTATACGAAAAAGCTGAAAAAGCAATTTATACAAAAGGCCCTGCCTTCTTAAATGTAATGGCACCTTGTCCTAGAGGTTGGGGATATCCAACAGAGGATTTAATGAAAATAAATAAATTAGCAGTTGAAACTTGCTATTGGCCACTATATGAAATAGTTGATGGTGTTTACCATATAACATATAAACCAGCTAAAAAATTGCCAATAGAAGAATTCTTAAAACCTCAAAAAAGATTTAAGCATATGTTTGCTCCAGGAAATGAATGGATGATTCAAGAGTTCCAAAGAATTGTGGATGAAAGATGGGATGAACTTCTAAGATTAGAAGAAATTACAAATAGAGATTAATAACTTGATGATTTTGGGGTCGGAGACAAAAATCAGCTTTCCAAATTCCAATAAAATTTTTGAATTAAAACTTATTATATAAATTAT
>ERZ836760.1939-NODE-1939-length-18890-cov-23.530449_pt1 | contig 18890 bp, 18 predicted proteins | sample MGYA00519941_ERZ836760 | MGnify/ENA primary metagenome ERZ836760 (study PRJEB31850, sample SAMEA3708807) | human gut metagenome | biome: human gut; feature: human-associated habitat; material: faeces | place: China | collected 2014 ... | reverse complement strand
GAATGATACGTTTTGGTCTATATGGTTAAATCCAGTGTTTATAAGGCTTTTGAGGCATGAAAAAGACAGGGGCTAAATTTATCGTTGTGCTTATAGGTCTTGTCATTATATTTAAAAGCCAGATAACAGCATTGGTTAATAAGCTGTTATCAAAAATGTCAAGCCAGGCAAACAAGATATGATAAATACGGCAGCAATATCACATATAAAAACAATATCACATATAAAGACAATATCATATATAAGGACAATATCATATATAAGGACAATATCATTAAGGGCGCAGATTACAGTTATGGCGGCAATGGTGTTTATGATTGTTGTTTCATTTGTTACAACATGTGTGGATAGTGCAGCAATGTCAGGATATAACACGATAATAAAACAGTCATGCAGCTTGTCTGATGAATCAGTATTTGCAGCATATAGTAATGATTTATTAGAACAATTCGATATATTTGCATTGAAAAAATCGGACATAGTCAATGAAAAAATCCCCCAGTACATCAAAGAAAATATAAAAACATATTCTAAGGATTTAAGCCTTACAGAAGCATCATATACTGGTTATAAGTACATGACTGACAATGGCGGATATGGTGTTGAAGAGCAGATAATAAAATATATGAAAAGTGGTGGGTATGCTGATGTTGTTAAAAACTATAATGTTGTCAATAACCGCATAAAAGAATCAGATGCTGTCAGAAGGGTTACAGAAGCTATATGTTCAACACAGGCTGCAGCCGGTGAGAGCAGCAGCGTGATGAGCCTGCTTATAAATACATGTTTTGATATGGATGAAAAGGAAAATGAAATATCCAGTATGGTAGCTGAATGTAAAAAGAATATGGATGAACTGCATTATATGTATGAAGCAGATGATGTAAATATACTATCGCAGTATAGCAGAAAAATCGAAAGAATATCAGACGAAATACATAACATTTCACAAGATATATTATATCAGGCTTCGTCTTATGAAGAGTTAAGAACAAAGTCAGAACAAAGCATAAGGGAATGTCATGAAAAGCTGAACTTTAACAGGAGTGATATAAGTGATGAGCTGTATCAGGAATTATCAGAGGACATAGACAGACTGTACACAGAATATGGTGATGCTGATGTATTATCGGAGGGATATATCAGGGATAGTGTGGATAATGACAACTCAATCATAGAAAATATCGTCGGTAATATGCAGGCTGTTCAGGATATTTGTATGAAAATATCAGAGCCTGACGTAGAAAAGCAGGAGTATATCACAAAGATAGAAAAAATATACGAAGATATAGAATCAGAAATAAACGGATTTAGGATCAAAACAATCGTACAGGAATATGAACAATATACTTTCAGAGCAGATGATTATAACACCAGCATAACTTCACTAAATAAAATCTATCAGATATTAAAGGAAGGAGCAGCAGGACTGGTGATTGATGGTGAGATATCAGATAAGTCCATGGATTATTCTGACCTTGCAGATACATGTGTATCAGGAAGTTATGGAGGAGATGGTATATCCAATATAGATATACGTCAGGCACTTGTCAGTGAATATATAATATCAAGATATGCAGGTTATACGGATTATATTGAAAAAAACGGACAACAAACTGGTTATATTGAAAAAAACGACCGTGCTGCTGGCAGGCTGCTTGATTATGAAATCGAATATATTCTGTGTGGAAGGCAGTCAGATAAGGATAATCTGAATGAAGTTCTTTTTAAGCTTGTACTGATAAGAGAGGGACTTAATCTTTCATATCTTGTAACAGATGTACAGAAGAAGAATGAGTGTTTTGGATTAGCACTACAGCTTCTTGGATATACGGGGAATATGGTACTCATCAAGGCAGCCCAGTATTTTATTATGTCTATATGGGCATATGCTGAATCAGTTATGGAGTTAAGAGAGCTGTATGCTGGTGAAAGTATTGCCACAGTAAAAAATGCAGACAACTGGATAACAGATATTAACACAGTTATAAGCAGCGGTGCCGCAGGTTTAAAGACAAGTCTGTTTTCGGATAAGAATAAAGCTGGGAAAGAAACAGGCAGTACAGCTGGTTATAACAGCCTTGATTATATGGATTATATGCGTATCCTACTGCTTATAAAGGATAGAACTGCTAGGAATGCAGGTATTATGTCAGCCATGGAACTGGTAATGATCGCACTAGGACATGAGGATTTTAGAATGAAGGAATACATATACGAAGCATCTGGCACAGCTGTGTTTGTATATGTAAAAAACGGACAGACATACAGTCAGAAACTGGAGTATTCATATATTTAAGATACCATGGTCAAAAGGTCTAAACCCACATGAGCCCGCTTTTTAAAACATATAGTGATAATATGCAGGATAAGCAGCTGCCTCTTTATGTGCAGATAAACTTATATTAAAAATAAATGATGTAAACACGGTACTTTACGCTGTGTCAATCATAAAGTACAAAAAGAAACATTATAATTAAACCTAAAGGAAAAAACGAAAATTTAAAGGAAGGAGAAAGATAAGACTTATTCTTATAAATTAACAGGTATGATGTTTATAACGCCAGAAATACATAAACATAATACATCCTCTGCACAAGCCAATAATGTAGTTTATCTCAATAAAGAGGCATATATTAAACCAGCAGCTTTTAATGCATTAAGAGCATCATCCACAGTGGAGGCAGCACTTGTTATACCTTTATTTATATATGCAGTTATGGCAGTAATGTATTTTATACAGGTTATGGCAGTGCGCTCACATGTGAATGATGCATTATATATAACTTTAAAGAAAAGTGCAGGTTATGCATATATATACGAAAATTTTAATGAGTATGCCGGACAGAAAGCTATAGAAGATGGAATTGCGGATGATTCTACAATAGACAGTGCAGGTGGTGGGATAAAAAAAGGCATGGTTGTTGAGACCATAAGGAGAATGTTTATAAAAGAACTTGGTAAAGATTATGCAAAAAATAATAACATTGAAAATGGTGATGCGGGTTTCATATTTATAAGTTCAAGAGTACTGCAGGGAAATTCAGTTATAGATATAAAGGTTTCATATTATATTAAAAATCCTTTTGATATATTTGGCAATACACGTATAAAAATCGCTGACAGGAAGAGGATTAATGCGTGGCTTGGTGAAGACATGGATGGGTATGAAAAGGCTGATGTCATGTCAGAGGAATATGTATACATAACAGCAGGTGGGGAGGTATATCATACAGATTCAAAGTGTACACATTTGCTGCGTTATATAAAAAAATGTGATAAAGGTGATATAGAAGAAATACGTAATAATTCTGGTTCAAAATATTATGAGTGTAAAGTATGCAAAAAAAATACAGATGATCAAGAAACAGATGATCAAGAAACAGATGATAAAGAAACAGGAGATACAAAGACAAACAGCGTGTATTATACAGAATATGGAACACGTTTTCATAGTAACAGTATGTGCACAGAGCTAAGACGCAATATCCAGAAAGTGAAAAAATCGGACATAAAAGACAGGGAATTGTGTGAAAAATGCAGTGGATGACTATAGACTATAAATACAGGAGGTATCACAGGAGATGTCACAGGAGGTGCTACATGTTTAAAATAATATATTTAATAATATGTCTTGCTATACTTTCGTATAAAGATATAAGAAGCCGTACAGTTCCTGTTATGTGGCTTATATTAATGGGAGCCGCAATACCGGTTATGTATGTGTGTGATTATAAATCAGGTGGTGAAATAATACAGTACAGCCAGATAGTACTGTCAATAATTATTGCAATAATATTTATACTCTTGTCAGCGTTTACGCCGCTGATTGGCGAAGCAGACGGGATAATTATTGGTTATGTCTGTCTGCTCTTAGATGTGTATATAGCAGTTTTTACAGTGTTGATATCATTTATTATGCTGGCAGTTTCAGGTGGTATATGGGTAGCTGCTAAAAAAATGAAGATTAAAACGGCAGTACCATATATACCATTTTTACTATCAGCATATATGTTAACGTTGTTTTGTATATAGAAGGGAATGATGATGGTATGCATACAGTTGAGAATGCGGTGATTGTACCTGTATTTACGCTTATTATAGTAGCACTTATAAGTGTCAGCGGATATATGCATGATAAAGTTGTTATGCGAAATATTCTTAACCAGTTATCAATAGAATATTCCAGGAATATAACAAGTAATGAACAGAAAGCGCTGCTTGTAAAAAGTGAGGAATATATAAAAGACAAAACAATATTTGTAAAAAAAGTAAGTGTTAAGCCAGATTCATATGCAGGAAAAGAAAATGCAGCAGACGGCATAAATCATATTACATGTACTGCAGAATGGCCATTTAAACTGGATTTTTTCGGAATCAATATTGGAAATATAAGTATGAGCAGGGAGGTATATAGAAACCATTCAGAACAGATTATAAGAAAGACTAATATAATGCTGCATAAATAGTGGCTCATTACGTTAAAAGAGAATGGAGAGTATTTATGGAAGATACATTGGAAAGAGAAGTGAATGTAAGATACGAAAGGGATAATAGTATTAACTATGCTGTTATAGATGCACAGAAGGAATGGAACTGTGAAGATGACTATGAAGTAAAGATGCTCATGTTTAACATGCCAGAGCATTTTCTTGCAATCACAATGAATGAAATTGATGGAAGAAATTGTATATATTATGATATTTCTTCAAAACAGCAGCTTAGTAAGCTGTTTGAATATGGGAAGGTTACAATGGAAGAGGTTAAGACAATGTTTAACAACATAAGTGAGATGGTACGTGTGGTTGATGAATATATGCTGGATCTTGACAGAGTTATACTAAAGCCGCAGCATATATATGTTTCACTAGCCAATAAAAAATACAGTTTCATGTATTCTCCCATAGCTGGTAATTCTGATTTCTATGATAATATGCGTTCGTTATTTGAATATATACTGGAAAGATTCGATCATTCTGTTGAGAAGTCAAGTCTTGTCCGCTTTTATGAAATATATCAGAGAATTCTTGTAAGAGATTATACACCACGCAATCTCATGTCTTTTTTTGAAAAAGATGATAATACACAGATAGACATAGAGGATGATGACAATAAGCATGTTGGTAAAACGTATCACGATGCTGTACAGACCTGGAATGGGGAAATCAACAGAATGAAAAGTGAAAGCGAAGCGGTTGATTATGGAAAAGACAGAACAATAAAAGATATCACCTGCAAGACAGATGAAAATAGCCTGAATAATGGGAAAATAATAAAAGATGTGCTTCCAGAAACAGCAGAGGATAACAAAAGTAATAAAAGCAGTAAAAGCAGTAAAAAGGCAGTATTTGTCATGAAAGCAGTGGCCGCAGTTATTTTATTAAACGCATTCCTTAGCATGTTTTTAAAAACATATGCGGTAGTAAAGCTTAATACAGCTGCATCTGTAATATGCATAATAGCTGGCGTGCTTATATTCTATGTATCTGGAAAAGTGGCTGATATTATAGGGGAAATTGCCAGTGAAGACAAGGTGACAGAAGATGAACTTATACCATATAGAATGCATAACAATACAGATAAATCTTATGAACGTAAGCCGGAAGCTGAACATGAATACATGGAGGATGTAGAAAAAACTTCATATAGCAGTATGGTAACAGCAAGGGTGATGAAGGATGAAGAAGAGCAGGAAATAAAAGTCAGTCATACAATGCTTCTAAGCGATTATCTTAAGATGTTAAAGGATAATAAGCTTACACTAAGTCTTCTTGATAACAAAGATAACAGGTTATACATGAAAAATGAGGAGGCATATGAGCAGCCATTGGAAAATATAGAACCAGTAAAATATCCATGCACAATAGGAAGCCTTGAGGGAAGTGCAGATATATTTATAGATTCACCAGTTATAAGTAAGATGCATGCATGTCTGCTTAAGGAGGATGATAAGTTCTATATAGAAGATATGAATTCTACTAACGGAACATATATAAATGATGAGAGAATAGCCATGCATAGCAAGACACGTATAGCTGATGGAGATATACTAAGAGTAGCAGCTTATAATTTTAAGGTGTGCATATCATAGTATAAAGAATAAATAAATATATGTACCAGTATATCGCCAAATTCCTTTTCATATGATACAATCTAGTTTACTGGTAAATCAGTATATGGAGGACTATTTTATGAATGTTAATATATACTATGGTGGACGTGGTATGGTCGATGATCCTACAATAGTTGTGATAAACAGAATACAGGAAGTGTTAGAAGAGCTTAATGTAACGGTAACAAGATATAATCTTTATGAGATGAAAAACACGATAACGACACTTTCACAGTCGGTAGCAGATGCAGATGGTGTTATATTTGCAACAACAGTAGAGTGGGTTGGAATGGGCGGATATATGCAGACGCTTCTTGATTCTTGCTGGTTATATGCAGATAAAAGCAAGGCAGCATCTACATATATGTTTCCGGTTGTTATGTCAAGGGCATATGGAGAAAGAGAGGTTGTGACCGCACTCTGTAATTCGTGGGAGATAATAGGTGGTGTTATAGGAAGCTCACTTAGTGCATATGTTGATGATACGACTGATTTTGAATTCAATCAGGAATATAAAGATATTATAGAAAAATATGCTGAGAATATATACAGAACTATATCAAAGAAAGTAAAGAGCCTGCCTTCAAGCAGCCAGACTATAAGAAAGAATGTTATAAAGGAAGTTGTAAGCTTTACACCTCAGGAGAGTGAGCAGTTATCAAAGTATGCTTCTGATGATGAGTTTGTAAAGACACAGAAGGAAGACATTGAATCACTTGCAAGTATATACAAGGAGCTTATGAATGACCAGGCAAATGGAGGCGATGATTATTATTTAAGTGTATTCAGAAACCATTTTAAACCTGAGCTTAGTTATAATGGCAGATATATGTTCATGATTAGTGACAAGGATAAAAATATTGTGGTGAATGTTGCAGGTGGACAGCTTAACGCAGAGTTTGGTGAAGATATGACAGCAGATGTCATAGGTAAAATGTCCAAGGAGACCTTTGATAATATAGTACAGGGAAGAATCACCTTTCACAGGGCATTTATGACAGGAGATATGACTGCAAAAGGTAACTTCAGGACACTCAGGATGTTAGATGAAATATTTGATTTCGGAGCATAGAATGGTATGAGAAAAGGTCATGCTTTGTCATGACCTTTCAAGTGTAATACAGGTTGTTGTAATATGCGAAGCGCTATTATAGGTCATGCTAAGTGAGGCTCCGCCAAGTATACACATTTGATAGACACTAGATAATCCAAGACCAGAGTGGCTTTTCTTTGTCGTAAAGAAAGGGGTGCAGAGTCTGGATAAATCATAACTGTAGATGTCTGGTGTACCGGACTTATCAGCTGCATCTATCATGTCTTTTAAAAGGCTCTTGTCTGGTTCGCTGTCTGATGCATTTATTATAGACAGATGCATAAGCTGATTGTCGCATTGTATCTGCAGGCAGATTGGTTTATTACTGCATGCTTCATATGCGTTATCTATAAGCTCATTAATACCAAGTGTAAGCAGATGTGAGGATATATAGAAGCTTGTTTTTTCGTCTGCATTTATAAGTTCAGTGTTTAATGGGAGCTTTTCACTATGTGCTTCATTGCTGTATTTTTTTCCAATATATGTCTTAATACGCTCCAGCAGCTCTTTTACATTACATTCAATCATTTCGCTATCTTTAAAGCTGTATCTGTATAAAGAGGTGCGGTTCATATATCCAACCAGCTCATCTATAGTCGAGCCCATGTTGTTCCAGAATTTATTATCTTTAAGTTCAGAATTCTTATGGGAAATAAACTGATAAGATGTTTTAAGATAGGCTGCGTAGTTTTTTATTTCGTGGGAAACGACCGACAGCTCTTCCAGAGAGTCTTTTCTTAAATCAGATAATGCAGATGATAATTTGCTGCTTTTTTTACATTCCGATACGATAGTATCATATTCCTCTTTATTAAACATATAAAACCTCATTTCTAAAATTATACATACATCAGAATAATTGTTGAATAATTATCTGCAAAAATATTGTAATCAACCTTGCTTTAAGTTATTATACGAGTATATACTTAAATATAAAATAAGTAAATGATGTATAAGGAGGAAGAAAGAGTTTATGAAAAAAGATGATTGCATTTTTTGTAAACTGGCTAATGGAGACATACCAACCAATTCAATATATGAAGATGAAGTAGTTAAGGTTATATTCGATGCAAGTCCGGCAGCACCAGGACACATACTTATATTACCTAAGAATCATTATGACGATATATACTCAATGGATGATGAAACAGCTGCACATGTATTTAAGGTTGCTGTTAAACTGTCTAAGGCATATAGAAAGGCACTGGATTTTGATGGGCTTAACATAGTCCAGAATAATGGTGAGGCAGCAGGTCAGACAGTATTCCACTTCCATATGCATATTATTCCAAGATATAAGAATGATACAGTTAATGTAACATGGAAGCAGAATGAGGCAGATGCTTCAGTTATAGAGGATATTAAGAGTAAGGTTTCTGAATATCTTAAAGATTAACAGAATACTAACGTGATTGGTATAGTTATTTACGAAACGATGTACCAGAAATCACATTATAAAAACGGGAAAGGAAAAGAGTTTGTAATGATTAAGTTAAGCAAAGGTGGAGCATATCTCATTAACGGAACAGAGGTTATTGAGGATAGCCAGACAGCAGCACAGGAGGTCGCTGCAAAGACAGGTAAGAATGTAACTAAGGAAGAAGCAGCTAAGAATACTATAGCTTATGGCATATTAGATAAGCATAATACTTCCGGCAATATGGATAAGCTTAAGATTAAGTTTGATAAGATGACTTCCCATGATATTACATTTGTAGGTATTATACAGACAGCAAGAGCTTCAGGACTTGAAAAGTTCCCTATTCCTTATGTACTTACAAACTGTCATAACAGTCTGTGTGCTGTAGGTGGAACTATCAATGAAGATGACCATATGTTTGGACTTACATGCGCCAAGAAGTATGGTGGAATCTATGTGCCACCTCATCAGGCAGTTATTCATCAGTTTGCAAGAGAGATGCTTGCTGAGGGTGGAAAGATGATTCTTGGTTCAGACAGCCACACACGTTATGGTGCACTTGGTACTATGGCTATGGGTGAGGGTGGACCTGAGCTTGTAAAGCAGCTTCTTAACAAGACATATGATATCAATATGCCTGGTGTAGTTGCTATATATATGACAGGAGAACCTATGAAGGGTGTAGGTCCTCAGGATGTGGCACTTGCCATCATCGGTGAAGTATTTGCCAACGGTTATGTTAAGAATAAGGTTATGGAGTTCGTAGGACCAGGTGTTTCAAGCTTAAGTGCTGACTTTAGAATCGGTGTAGATGTTATGACAACAGAAACTACATGTCTTTCATCTATCTGGAGAACAGATGACAAGGTTAAGGAATTCTACGATATCCATGGAAGAAGTGAAAGCTATAAGGAACTGAATCCAGGCAGCGTTGCTTACTATGACGGCGTTGTATACGTTGACCTTAGTAAGATCAAGCCTATGATAGCTATGCCATTCCATCCAAGTAACACATATACTATTGATGAACTCAATGCAAACCTTGTTGATATTCTTCATGATGTAGAAAAGAAGGCACTTGTAAGTCTTGATGGACAGGTAGACTTTAAGCTTACTAACAAGATTAAAGATGGTAAGTTATATGTAGACCAGGGTATCATCGCTGGATGTGCAGGTGGTGGATTCGAGAATATATGTGCAGCAGCTGATATATTAAGAGGACACTCTATCGGTGCTGATGAATTCACATTAAGCGTATATCCTGCAAGTACACCTATATATATGGAGCTTGCAAGAAACGGAAGACTTGCAGACCTTATGGAAACAGGTGCTATAGTAAAAACAGCATTCTGCGGACCTTGCTTTGGTGCTGGTGACACACCTGCTAACAATGCATTTTCAATCAGACATTCAACAAGAAACTTCCCTAACAGAGAAGGTTCTAAGTTACAGAACGGTCAGATATCATCAGTTGCACTTATGGATGCAAGATCTATCGCAGCTACAGCAGCTAACAAGGGCTTCCTTACAGCAGCTACAGATTGTGATGTTGAGTTTACAGGCCCAACATATCATTTTGACAGTAACATATATGCCAACAGAGTATTTGACAGCAAGGGAGTAGCAGATCCTGACCAGGAAATCCAGTTTGGACCTAATATCAAGGATTGGCCAGAGATGGTTGCACTTCCAGAGAATCTTATAATAAAGGTTGTTTCAGAGATACATGATCCTGTAACAACAACAGATGAGCTGATACCTTCAGGTGAAACATCATCATTCCGTTCTAATCCTTTAGGACTTGCAGAGTTCGCACTTTCAAGAAAGGATCCAGCTTACGTTGGACGTGCAAAGGAAGTACAGAAGGCAGAAAAGGCAAGAGAAGCTGGAGAATGTATGGGAGAAGCACTTCCAGAGTTAAGAGATATTATGCATAAGATTAAAGAAACTTATGATGTAAGCAAAGAAAATGTTGGTGTTGGAAGCACAATATTCGCAGTTAAGCCAGGTGATGGTTCAGCCAGAGAGCAGGCAGCTTCATGTCAGAAGGTGCTTGGCGGATGGGCTAATATAGCTAATGAATATGCAACTAAGAGATATCGTTCTAATCTTATTAACTGGGGCATGCTTCCATTTATAGTAGATAAGGGAGAACTTCCTTTTGCTAATGGTGATTATATATTCATACCTCAGATAACAGAGGCAGTTAAGAATAAGGCAACATCTATGAAAGCATATGTTGTTAACAAGGACATGAAGGAATTCACACTTAAGATGGATGAACTTACAGATGATGAACGCCAGATTATTCTTGATGGATGCCTTATTAACTACTATAGAAACAATTAAGTAATAAACGTTTTTATGATGTCTGTATTCTGAGATTATATATATCAGGATAACATAGGAGTAGACAATGGCAGAACAGAATATATTAAGTGCAGACCAGAGTGTTTTAGAGCAGATTTTATCAGATATTAATGAATATGAAGAAAATCAGGAAAGACTTGAATACATATCTGCGAGCATTAAGGATATAACAAAAGAGACTGATAGTACTTCTAAAGCTATGCAGGATGAAATATCAGCCAGAATTAAGGAAAGTACTGATGCTATCTGTGCAGGATATGATAAGGCGATAGACTGCGATAAAGATAAGATAAAGCAGGTGCAGGCAGACAGAGATAAAGCAAAGCAGCAGGGAATGAAGGAGCGTATCCAGACAGAAACAGCTTCCTTAAGGCAGGAGAATAAAGAACTCGCATCACAGATAGAGCGAGCCTTTATACAGGAAAATATTTCAAAGATTACGAATAATACATTTTTCCTTGCATTGTTTTTGTCAAGAAAGCTAAAGGATGTATTGGTATATATACTTTTCATGCTTATAATGTGTGGTGGTATTCCGGCGGTACTTTATGTGCTTCCTTTTATACCAGTATGGGTTCCCGTTGTTTATACAGCAGTGATTGCTTTGCTTTTTCTTATCATAAGCAGATGTGTATACATTAATCTTATTATGCCGCATTACAATACTATAATAGCGGCAAGGGATACTAAGTACAGAATAAGAAACAACAAAAAGATCATTAAGAAAATCCGTCATTCTATAAAGAAGGACGATAATGATGCAATATATGGTCTTGAAAGCTTTGATCATAAGATTAATGATCTTCATGACAGCATAGAAAAAACAGAGAATGAAAAACAGGGGGCTCTTAAGGAGTTCGAAGAGACAGTAAAACCTGACATTTTGGAGGAAATACAAGGCAGATATGTTGATAAGCTTGAGCTTATGAACAGAGAGCTTACTAAGAAAAAGGATGAATATACAAAGCTTGATAATCTTGTAAAGCAGCAGCGTATATATATATCATCCAATTATGAAGCTTATATTGGCAAGGAGTTTGTAGATAAAGAAAAGCTTGCGGAGCTTTGTAATATCATGAAGAGTGGAGCCTGTACAACGATAGCACAGGCAATAGCGGAATATAAAAATCAGCATTAAGAGATTAATCTGATTGAAGCATTCCGAATGCACTTGTAATGACATCTGCAATCTGCATAATAACACATAGACGGGTTGTCTGGAGTGTGGAGTGGCTTTCATTACTGGATTCGTTTACGATACCAGTGATGTGGACATTTCCCACCTCAGGCAGCTTTTTTTTAACTCCGAGACCTGGCCGGAGTGGACCGGCTCCAAGAGTTATAAGTCCAACATGGTCTTTGCGTCCTAGTGATGCATCAACCGCAATGATATAAGGGTTGATGAATGTCTGGTTGATGCATTCAATATATTTTGACAGATTGGCGGCATGGACAGGATGCGTAAGGTCGCCATAGACATAGAAGTTACACTGCATATGTTTTTTAAGCTTGTACCCTACTATAGGTCCAAGGCTGTCACCCGTGGAACGGTCACTTCCTACACATAGAATGATAGTTTCCTGCCGGGAATCTTTAGAAGTCTTTATTATGTACTTTAGCTTTTCACTTAATAGCAAAGCTGCATCGTTACTGGTAGAATCGTAATAATAGTGCATAATAATCCTCATTTCATAATAATAAATTTATCAATCATAAACATAATCATTTTATTCAAAATCATAAAAAATATTCCTATATTTAAAAATATATTTTCTCCGACATTTTCTGATAAAATTCACAACTGTTTAATGATATTATTCAAGCATTATAAGTGGACATCCCTGTTTAGATGGGGTGGATACATCAGTCAGGAGCAAAATGCTTTTATATCCTGACAGTTTAATATAAATGATGCTTAGGATATGTTACAAGTGTGACTTATATGTAAAAGCAGAATGGAGGAGGATATGATAGAGATAATATGTAACAAAGATGATTCAGATAAATCAGAAGAGAATCCTAAAGATAATAACACATGTATAAGAAGACCTAAGAATATCAAGCAGATAGGTGATGTCAGCTCAGATAAGAAGATATACATAGAGGATTACGCGTTTACATATATTAACTCTATTGCATATAACAGTCCTCAGGAAGAACAGGCTGGTGTTCTTTTAGGCGAGCTTGCCAAAGAAGGAAATGAAAGGTGCGTATTTGTAAAAGGTGTTATAAAGGCAGCATTAGGTGATACATCGGATACAGGTATATATTTCAATGAAAATATATGGAATAAAATATATTCAGATACGGAAAAATATTTCCCGGATCTTTCAGTAGTAGGATGGTTTGCAGTAATGCCAGAGGTGACGGATGAACGCATGGCAAGACTTAAAAAACTGCATCTTGATAATTTTGCAGGGAATATGAAGACACTGTATCTTGTTGATACAGTAGAAAAAGAAGAGCATTTTTATCTGTATGAGAATGGAACATTAAAAAGACAGAAAGGATATGTATGTTTTTATGAGCGTAACTACGAGATGCAGGAATATATGCTTGAACGAAGCGAAAAAAAATCGTGTGAGGATGCATCAGATGACCGGGTTATAAGGAATATACGAAATGTGATACGTGAAAAGGAAGAACTAAAGGAACAAAGAAAAAGTGGCAGCTTTATGTATGGTGTAAGTGCTTTCCTTGTAGTTGTCATAATAGTGATAGGGATTAATCTTATGAATAACTACGAGAAAATGAGAAGGCTGAATCAGTCGGTTGATAATCTTATGAATCAGCTTGAAGGAAATGAACGTGGTGGACAGGATGGAGATGACAATGGTGTTCATGATTCCGAAGCATCCGGGGATATAAGTGTTGATGGTAACGCTATAAAGGTAAACAGACTGTCTGGAGATGTGTATCCTTTGGAGGAAAACAGTACATCAGATAAAACAGAGAGGGAAACTGAGACAGATAATAAAGCAGCCTCTGAAACTACACAGGCAATATCAGAATCAGAAACAGATGCATCAGTCAGCAGTGTTAAGACTGACAGTTACAGCATGTATACAGTAAAGCAGGGTGATACACTTATGGGTATATGTAAGCGGTATTATGGTACAACAACCAAATATCAGGAGGTTATGCAGTATAACGGACTTGATGACAGTGATATGTTGTATATAGGACAGCAGATAAAGCTGCCAGAATAATTAAAGCTAAAAACAACAATAAAGAACGACAATAAAGATAGAAAAACAAGCTGTTATGATAGTAACATTAAGACAAACTTTCTTGAATATTTATGGGTATTATGTATAATTAAAATGATACTAAACTATATCAGAAAATGGCAGAATGAGGGATGAATAATGGCTGACATAATATCAGGTGGTTCAAGATTCACAGGAGATAAGAAGGCTCCTGTAAGAAAAGTGATCAAGTTAAATACAGACAGCAGTATAGGAAATAATATAAATAACTATGATGACAGAAACATAGGACAGGCAGCGGTAACTAAAGAAGCTGATTATGAGGAAATAAGACAAAGAATAGTAAGACACAGGATAAGGATGGGACTGCTTATAGTACTTGTTATAGCACTTATAGCAGGAGCAGTTGTGCTTGCTATGCATCTTCTAGATGGTTATTCATATACATCTTATAGTGTTACTGGTTCAATAAACAGGGAAGATACGGCAACTTCACAATATATAGCCTACCAGGGAGGATATATCAAGTATAGCAATGATGGTGTATCATACTATACAGATAAGGGAAAGGCTATATGGAACCAGACATATTCCATGCAGAAGCCACAGGTAAAGATGTGTGAGGAATGTGTGGCTGTAGGCGATATCAATGGAAATACAGTATATGTTTTTAACAAGTCAGGACTTCTTGGAAAGATAGATACTTCACTTGTCATATCCCAGATAGAAGTGGCTGCCAACGGCGCTGTGGTGGCTGTTCTTGAAGACAACGAGGCTAATTATATAAATATGTACTCTAAGGAAGGTACTAAGATATATAGTATTAAAACAACAGTGTCAGGTGATGGATATCCGCTTGATGTGAGTATATCCAACGATGCAGCCAAGCTTATAGCATCATATGTATATGTGAGTGGTGAAGATATTAAGACTAATGTTGTGTTCTACAACTTCTCGGAAGTCGGACAGAATGAAACAGAGCGTGTGGTTGGTGGTTTCAATCATTACAATGACACACTTGTAGGAGATGTACAGTTTTTAAGTAACAACATAGCAGTAGCGGTAGGGGAGAATGTTATCAGCATATATAAGATAAAAGAATATCCAAGCCTTGAGAAAGAAATAAGTATAGACAGTGCAATAAGCAGGGTATTTTTCTCAGAGGATTATATAGGAGTGATAGTAGATAACTCGGGGTCAGGTGAACTTTATAAAATGCTTGTATACAATACATCAGGTGGAAAGGTATGTGAGGCTGAGTTTGGAACACAGGTTGAGAACATATCATTTGATAAGAAAAGTGTTGTTATGAATAACTCAACTGCATTGTCTATATATAATCTGAGTGGCAAAAATATAGCCAATATGAGCTTTGATATGCCGGCAAGCAAGGTTATACCGATAGGTACAAGAGGTGAGTATGTGCTTATAAGTGCAAAGTATATACAGAATATAAAGCTTAAGTAAAGAAACGGAGAATGGATAAAAGGAGAAGTTAAAGTATGGTATTAGCGGTTGTGTTAGTTATATTATGCATATTTGCATTAATAGGAATGAAAAAAGGAGTTATAAGGATAGCGGTTTCACTTGCAACAATGGTAATAACTTTAACAGTTACAACAGTTGTATCCCCGGTTCTTAGCGAATATATAAGGAACAATACAACATGGGATGACAAGATAGAGAAGAGCATATATGAAAATGTATCAAGAGATGGCAAGAGTTATGGTAATGATGATAATGAGCTTATAGAGTCAGGCATAACAACATATATAGATAATATTGAGGAAAAAGTCGGGGCTATAAGCGAACGTATGAATCTTCCGGAGAGTCTGACAAAGAGTATAACAGCGGCAACAGTCAGCGGACTGGATAAAACCATAGGCTATTCGGCATCACTTACACTTAAAGATATTGCCTCAAGAATATTTGCAGAACAGATGACACGTATTATAGTGAATGCTGTCAGCTACTGTATAGTATTCATAGCATTATTCGTCATACTTAAGCTGCTTACATCAGTCACAGGACTTATAAGCAGACTTCCAGTCATACATCAGGCAGACAGATTAGGTGGTATGGCAGCAGGTCTTATAGAGGGACTTATAATAGTATGGCTTGCATTCGCTGTTATTACAGCAACAGGAAACAGTTCATGGGCAGCAGATGTGCTTGCACAGATACACGCTAACAGCTTTCTTGAGTTTATATACAACAACAACCTAATAATCAGGATGATACTGAGTAGCGGTTTTATGATATAATGAGCGCAAGAGAGCCAGGAAGCTGCTTGCAGATATCTGGCGAACGGCGAATGGCAATCACGATAGCAGCGATAGCAGCGGAGAGTAGCGAAGCTACGAATCGTGATATAATGAGCGCAAAAGAAAAGAATGCGGCTGCGAAGCAGACATATTCTTTTCTTTTATAATAATATTATTACATTTTTCAGGCAAAGGAGATAGTTATGAGCAAAGCAGTTGTTTATTATTCATTATCAGGAAATACAAAAGAAGCAGCAATAGAAATAGCAAGAAAGCTTGGTGCTAAAATATTTGAAATAGAGTCAGTTAAGCCATTGCCTCAAAATACAGTAAGGCAGATGCTTGTTGGTGGAATGCAGTCAACATTTGGCAGAAAACCACAGATAAAAGGTGTTCCAGACAATATAGATTATTATGATGAAATTATATTAGGCACACCTGTATGGGCAGGAATGCCAGCCGCGCCAGTAAATACATTTATAAAAAAATATGGAATAGCTGATAAAATAGATGCAGTATTTACATTTAGTGGCGGTGGAGATAATGACAGATGCATGGCGCAGTTGTCAAAGACACTTAAAAATATAAAAAATGAGGTTGCATTAGCAGACCGTAATAGCGAAATGGCAAAGAATAATCATGATAAACTTGAGAAATTTATTATGGATATTAAGTAGAATATAGGGGAGTTAATGCATAAGATGAACATACAAAAAAGATGAAAAAGGATGTGAAATTAATGGGGAAACAAGGAAAAAATAATGCATTGATATTATATCAGGTGCTTATGAAATATTCGGATAAAGAACATCCCTTATCTATGTCAGATATTAAAGATTATATGGCAGAGGAGACTGCTGAATGTGGAAGAGATAGTATTGCAAGATATCTGAATCAGCTTGAAGAAGAAATGGGGATAGATATACATAGGGGCAAAGGTCAGTCGGCAAGGTACTATATAGATAGGAGGCTTCTTGATAAAGAAGAACTTAAGTTGATAACAGATGCAGTATATGCTTCAAATTTTATAGAAAAAGGCATAGCTGATAATATGATAAAAAAGCTTAAAACATTAAGAAGTATATATGATGGAGAAGAGCTTGATAGAAGTATACAGTGTGTAAATGTGGCAAAAGCCGAGAATGACAGAATATTGGAGAATGTCAGGATTATTCAGGAGGCAATAAAGAAAAATAAGCAGATTATATTTGATTATATGAAATGGAATAATCATAAACAGCTTGTAAGGAAGAATATAGAAGGAAAATATTCAATCAATCCATGGACACTAATATGGGCAAATGACAGGTATTATCTATATGGATATGATACATTTGAAAAAGATGGTGTACGTAAGGAACGTCACTACAGAGTAGATAAGCTGGATAATATTGAAATAATGGAAACTGATAGACAAGGCAAAGAGTTATTCATGCACTTTAATGCAGATACATATGTTGCAAAAAGAATGGGAATGTATACTGACCAAGAAAGAAGAATCATGGTCAGAATACCTGAAAGCCTTGTAGGAACTTTTATAGACCAGTTTGGAAAATGGATAGATATAAAAGAAGAAGCAATATGTCAACAAGATATAGAATCAAATGATACTGAACATAATGAAAAAGCTGTGGAAAAGAAATTGCTTGTGACATTCTGTGCAGTCAAATCAAATGTATTATTGGGATGGCTTATAGGACTTGGCAGAGTGGAAGTGTTAGAACCAGAAGATGTAAAGGAAAAAATGATAGAGCTTCTTGATAAAAATAAAGATTATTATAAATAGATTTAACAGTGGAAGTGCGTTTTGTGTATACTAAAAAGATATATAATGTGTTTTAGATAGAATTTAAAATATAATAAAAAGAAAAAGGAATTGTTGTAAATTTGCGGCAATTCCTTTTTTAGATGGTGGTAGAATATAGATAAATATTGAAGAAAATATTATAATAAATTAGAAAATATCTTCATATCCTCATATTGTTTTTCTGTTATCTCTAACAATCTTATATTCCCATTAACTGGAAGATTTTTTTCCAATCTTTTCTGCAATCTTTCGGAATACTGCCTATTAGGACAGGTTCTTATATAAACTGAATATTGCAGCATCACAAACCCTTCTGTTACCAGCTTCTTTCTAAAATAGCGATACTCCTTTTTTTAGTTGGAACTAAAAGTCTGAATGAAAAGATAGCAGGAGATGAAAGATTTATAATAATATGATTTTATCGATAAAAAATGATAATATTTCTTTAGAACCAATAACGCAGGTCTGTGGTACGAATATAAAAAGAAAAAATGCTATAATAAATAATATTGCAAAGTATTTCTTAGGAAGTAAATATGCAGAGTACGATGAAATGCAGGCATCTGATATAGGGAAACGTACAATTCTAAATGGCAGATGGTACAGTACAGTCGC
>ERZ836760.1926-NODE-1926-length-19045-cov-4.791838_pt1 | contig 19045 bp, 18 predicted proteins | sample MGYA00519941_ERZ836760 | MGnify/ENA primary metagenome ERZ836760 (study PRJEB31850, sample SAMEA3708807) | human gut metagenome | biome: human gut; feature: human-associated habitat; material: faeces | place: China | collected 2014 ... | reverse complement strand
ATTTTTGAATCCATCCGCAATGAAGCGGAAAAACGTAACCTGCGTGAAAGAACTAGTCAGCAACCACCAGTTCAACTGGTGGTTTGGTATTAGCCCTCAAAAGGGCATTTTTACTGCTCGCCCAAAAGGGCGGTATCGCAAGCACTTTTACCGGTCCGCTATAAAGCGGTACTTCTTGAATCTTCTTTCCTTGATTCCTCTGCCTGCTCTTTTATATACTTTTGTACTGCTTCATCTGTGATATTACCAATTGTTTCTACATAATACCCTCTTGCCCAAAATGCTTTATCCCATTTACTTTGCAATTCTGGATGTCTATCATAAAGCATTAATGTACTTTTCCCTTTTAAGTATCCCATAAAATTTGCAATGCTAATTTTAGGTGGAATAGCTACACTTAAATGTATATGATCCACGCAAACTGCTCCTGCTATAATATCCACATCTTTGTATTTACATAACGTGCTTATTATTTCTCTCACATCATTTCTCACTCTTCCATACAAAATTTTCTTTCTGTATTTCGGAATAAATACAATGTGATATTGGCATTTCCATTTTGTGTGTGATAAACTTTTATTGTCCATATGGACCACCTCCTGTGATTAAGTTTGGCTTGCGACACCATTCTTAATATATCACAGGAGGTTTTTTATTGATATCCTCACCGCTTCCAGCTATTCCATTCTCCCCAGCATAGCTGGGGGATTAGACTTTTCATTCAAACTCGCAAATTTGAAATTAATTCTATACAGTTTTGTATAGGCGGTTTGGTTCTATTTGGTTTTATTTTTGTCCAACTATCGCAGCCCTATGGACTGTACCGAATGGTGTTATCATATTGTTATCCATTATTTGTTATCAAAATTTCGCACTCATTTAACAAGCTTTCTTAATTATTTAATCATCAACATATGATTGTGTCAAAGCGCCTTTTGCTAATGAATGTTGCAAACAACTTGAAATTCCTCTTAACTTATTTCCCAAAATAAGAACACTATATTGCGCTCTTGAACAGGATAAATACAGTTTATTTAATGCACTATATTTTAGGAAACTAGACGATATATCACACAGTCCATTTTGTGGCACTCTTCCCTCATCAACTGCAACTAAAATTACACACTTAAACTCAAGTCCATTAATATACTCGGGCAAAGTACAAATAACTTTGGATGGATCAGTTCCAAACTGACTATTCTTTCTCCCATTAATATAATTTACCGAATATTTTCCTATGAATTGCGTATAATTTTTAAGTAACATTTCTTCGTCAAAGAAAACAAGCGCAATCTCACATGGTTGACATTTATATTTATTAACATATTTTTTAATGTGTTTTTCCAATGACTCTTTCATTTCTGTATCATTTTTATACATTAATAACTGTGGAATTTCACACATTTCTTCTTCGCGTGCTGTGAAACTGCTTTCGCAGTATTTATATGGATTAATGAAACCATCAAATAAAAGTGCCCCCGAAGCTGTTATAGAAGCACACAACTCAGCAATTTGCTGTGAGCTTCTGAAAACAGTAGAAAATTCTTGCCGTAATGTTTGTCCCTCAGCCAAGGTATTTTCTATATAGTTTTCTTTAATATTTCCTCGTTCACCAACGACTTGTCCATAATCTAGCGCAAAACATATCGGTATTTTTTTCTGTTCTCCATCTTTTGTCAAAAAATGAAATACTTGTTGCTCGTTTAGATTAAATAAATGCATTTCATCAACTAACAGATAATCAATTCCTTCTTTAACACGTGCCCTTCTCCATAAAGGTGCATTTAATCTTGCTAACGCTTCCAGAATAATATCATCTGTATCATATACCGATTGAGTCTCTAATGATTGCTGATATTCCTTAAATATACTGTAAACATACTCCTTATCAGCATCATTAACAAGTGGTATTCCATTTTTTTGAGAATCTAATTTTTTATAGCGCTCAAGATCACCTTCAGCCATTCCTTTTATTCTTATACTAAATTCATGCTGTAACATTAAGATAATTTTGTTTTCCTCTTCATTTTCATAAAATGCCACAGCATCTTCTGACATAATATATTTATATGTATTACAAACCGCTCCACACATTTTGCTGTATGCATCTTGTATAAGTAACAACTGGTACTGTTTAGCTTCTGATGCATCTAAATCAATTATTTGTGTATCTTGAATACCTACATATGCCGCACAATATCCCTGCAATGTTGTCACATTTATCCTTTGTAGATTATCTAAATTCAACCAGTCGGGTTTCGCCAAATGAGCAATCATTTGAGTTACAATGCTTTCCGTTGACTTACTGTGTGTAAAAAAAGTAATGAATAATTCCTTGTCATTCTTTTCAGCATCGCTCAATAACTTAATTGCTCTTAAAACCAATGCTGCTGTCTTACCAGTTCCAGCAGGTCCTTCAATTCTTATAGGCGAATTCATATCTTGGCAATTAACAATGCTTGACTGCGTCGTAGTAAGATTTTTAACTTGTTTTTCATAATTCATATATTTAAATTCAGAACTTGATATCATATTATTAGATAAATATACATGAATTGAGCTATCTGAATCATCTGCTTTACTTTCATATTTACTTTTTTGCTCAATTATCTCTCGCCTTAGTTCCTGTATATGCTCTAGATAGCTTTCTCCACCCTTTCTATAAATACTCAAATCTGGATTTTCATCTTCACTTGATGAAGCTCCTTCCTCTCCGTATTTATATGCTAATAAGCAATTATTTATTCCTCTTATATTTAGTCTCCTATCGGATGGATTCCTTTCTAATACAATTCTATAAGCAGATCCAATTGAAAAAGGAAACGGAAAAATCACAGTCTTATTTTTAAAGATTTTTTCACAATTTGTAAAAGCTTGTCTATTCCAAAAACGTACCGCAAATCTAAATGTTTTCTGCAATACAATTAATAGCTCCGAGTCATCTGTTTTTTCCATCATTTTGCATTTTTCCAAATCAAAAAGTAGAAAAGTTTTCGCCGCCTCTTTTCCACAGAATATAATTCCTTCTTTTTCACATCTATGTGAAATATCTTTTAATAAAAAGTCATCCGATTTTTCCCGTAAAAAATTTACAAATTTTTCACTTGCAGGGAACTCCATACTCTGTAGTGCAGGATTATTAATCATTAATTCAACCGCTCTTTTTTCAAACAGTATATATTTCATTTAATATCTCCTAAAATTTCCGTACAAAAGTCTTCAATCTCATACTCTAACGCATTGTCTACACCTATCCGCATAAATGAATTGGCAAACATTTGCAACACATATTCAATCCATGGCGATACTATTACATTCTCAGCAATTACAAAATCACTATCTGAATCAAAAAAGAAATAATTATTTATATATTCCCTCTTTTCCTTGCTTTTTTCTACTTTATAATCATATTCATATGCTAATATTGGATCTTTAACTTTTATATCAAATTGAATCACATCTTGTAAATCCACAACTAAACCTTTAACGCTTGATTTTCCATCACTATAGGCTTTTTCTGGAACAAAAGCAAATTTAGGAAAAGAACTATTATAGAGTGCTTTTAATTTATTTTCTACTATCTTTTTATTTTTGAGCAAAAAGGTTCTTTTTTCTTCATTTTTAATTTTGGTTTCTAATAACCCCGAAATAGATTCCCACTCTTCGATTGTTTTTTGTATATTTTTTTGTTCCTTTGAAGAAGCACTTTTCAAAAGTACTTCCCTAAAATTTACCTTATCCATTCCACATAATGTGGCAAAATCCATACATTTTTGTTCACAATACTTTTTTATATTTCCCAAGACATTATTATTTCGTTCATTTACAACACTTTCAAATAACACCTCATAAATCCATTCCTCTATATTCATAGCTGATAAACAATGGAATTGATTTATTTTTTCTTGTGCCAAGTCACACCTCGCAGATATTACTATTCCCTGACATTTAATTTCTGGATATTTCGTTGAACGTATATATTCAATTATCGTTCCCTGAGTAAACTTATCACTCATTAGTTAACCTCTTTTTCGTTAGTAATAAAAATCAATCAAAAATCCTGGTAATATCCCTATACCGATTTACCACCCGGTAAATCTCTACATACTCTTCTCCCACTTTATAAATGATCACATAATTCCCCCAAACCGCATACTTGTAATCTGTTCGGAAACTAACTCTTTTGGAGAGATCTGCACCTATCCCCGGAAACATTTGAATATTTTCAAATTTACCGTAAATTTCTTTAATCGTCTTTGCAGCATATTCTGCATTATCCTCAGCAATATAATCACGAATTTCTTTTAAATCCGCTGCAACCAATGGGTTAATTCGTAATTTCAGCATAGTTTATTCCCCCACAAGTGCTTTTAATTCGTCCAAGCTAAGCCAGCCTTCGCCGTTTTTGACTGCCTCCTCTGCCTCCTGTAGCTTCATTAATAGTTTTTTCTCCGCACGATCACGCTCATAATCTTCTATATCAAGCACTACAAAACGCCCTCTTCCATTTTTTGTCAAAAACACCGGCTCTCCAGTCCGGCAATTTTTTAAAACTTCATTATAATTTCTCAAATCAGATACTGGTAAAATATTCGCCATATAGACCGGTCTCCTTCCTTGATGCACTGTTTTTTTCTATAATTATTATATGCGAAAAAGTTGTAAAATTCAACTTAAAATTTTACAGCTTTCTTGTTTTTCAAATAGTAACCATCAATTCTTCAATAATATCCCGACAAGGAATTCACCAATTATTATCAATCAAAACATCAACGATTCATTCTTGATTATATTTATCTAGGGAAACGCTGATTAATTAGCTTTGTTTTCAGCATTATCCCAGTTTGTCAAGTTTTTATAAAAACCAAGAGGATTTTTTCCTCATATACCTGTTATATCCTCTTGCTATTTATCCTTTTTTGAGGATATTTCCCCAAAATGGACACAGTTATACTGTGCACCCAACAAAGTCTTTTGTTCTGCCAGCTCTGCTACACATTAACAGATTTGCACTGGCAAACAACATATGGAATCGATGCATGTTTTTTGCGATTCCACGATATACAACTTTTGAGTATCCCATCTGTTTCTTTACAATGAGAAATGGATGCTCGACTTTACAGCGAACTGCGGACTTTTCATGTTCCATTTTTTTGTCCCAGTTAAGACCTTTAAAATCATCTGCCATTTTGAGGCTGGAAGGACGCTTATTTATTCGGAATTCAATCCTTGATTTCTTCTCGTCATCCTTAATTGCGGGTTGATTAACAGCTCCAAGATAACCGGAGTCACCATATACAACCTCATCATCTTCTCTGATAAGATTTGCAGTTTCTGAAACATCATGCATATTTGCAGATGTACCGGTTATTGTATGAACATACCCACTGCCTGCATCAACACCGGCATGTACCTTCATTCCGAAGTACCATTCATTGCCCTTCTTTGTCTGATGCATTTCAGGATCACGCTTGCCATTCTGGTTTTTAGTGGATTTAGGTGCTGCTATAAGGCTGGCGTCAACAATAGTGCCACCATGCATCATAAGGCCTGCTTTGTCGAGACGATTGTTGACATCAGCAAAAATCTTCTCACCAAGTTTATTTGCTTCAAGCATATGTCTGAACTTAAGCAATGTAGTTGCATCCGGTACTTGTTGTTCATTGAAATCTATATGCATAAATGAACGCATGGCGTAACTGTCGTAGATAGAATCCTCGATTCCTTCATCGGACAGATTAAACCAAATCTGCATGAGATACATGCGAAGCATGGTTTCAATACCAATAGGTTTGCGACCGCGCTTGTTAGCGAAATAATATGGGCGAATCATTTCTACCCAATATGACCATGGGATGATTTCTTCCATGGCATCAAGAAATTCCTCACGCTTGGTTTTCTTCTTGCGGTTGGAGTATTCCATGTCGGAAAATGTTAGTTGATTCATAGGTATACGACCTTTCAGTTGATACCTATATTATATCAAAAATCACAAGGAGATGCATGAATTAATCAGCGTTTCCCTAGATAAAATCAATATGAAGATGTGGTGTTGCCTCATCCATATGTAGATATATACCGAATACCCGGAACTGTGGGTTCCTCTTTTGAAAATCTTTTGCAAAATCCAGTAATGCCAGTCTGGCAATCTGCCCTTCTCTACTTAAGCACCCGGTATCGTCTTTATTCCCAATTTGAAAAATTGCTTCGTGGAAAACTTTCTCCTGTTTCCCAGTTCGGATGTGCTCATAATAATCTTCAATTTTCCTGTCTTTCCGTTTTTGTTTTGCGTTGTACCGTTCAATTGCTTCATCAAATAATTCATGATAGACGTCCTTCACATTCTCTGACTGCAATACCACGTTTCGGATTGTCCGGGCAGCATCTACGTTTTCTGCAATAAACTTTCTCTCATTGTGGGCGATAGAACCTTTTCCAATCATACCACTGATCGTCCTTTTCATTTCCACTATTCTAACCTCCCTCGCTTATAAAAATGTCAGATACGGCAAAAAGAAATCTGCGCCGGATACGGCGGTTTTGTTACTTTTGTCAAAAGTAACGCAGAAGCACTTTCGACAGCCGTACCGTCCATCAAAAGTACCCTTGCGCCCTGCCGGGAGCTTTTCCTCCCTTCGGTCGATATGGCTGTGCCCGGTTATATCCTTGCCCGGATATATTCCAGATCACCACGGTAAGGTGTCCCCACCAGATACCAGTTCCGGGCAACATCCATTTCCATCCGGGTCTCTACCCATTTGCCATCCATCAAAATCTACAGGCATTCCCCACAGTGCAATCCGGTATCAATCCATAAGTCCGATGACAAGATACCGTATCTTCCGTTGTTGCTGTTGTAACCAAGTCTACCTTCTCTCATTTCCAGTCTCCTTTCCAATCGGATTAAACTCAAAATCACTCGCGAAGGATGCCCTGAAACAGGGCTTCCTTTCCGCAATGCCAAAAACTTCCGTCCTCACATCTGCTGCTTTTCCTTGTCCGCCAACGATACAGGAGCGTGCCACGCCCCTGTCCTATCGTAGTCAGGAAAGAACTACAAACGGAAATCCTCCGGTATTCCACGCCTGTCTAGATATTCCTGCCGGGCTTTTTCCCGTTCCTCCTCCGTCGGGGCAGTTTTGGATCTCGTATATAATTCCCGTTCCACCATAGCATTCATTTTCTGCTCCAATCCGTTTTTCACCTCTTCCGTGCAGCTATCATCGTCAAGCAGATGTACCGAAGCAGTTTCATAAATAATTCCTGTGGTATTTGTACGTTTTTCATTCATAGCTCCTTTCAAGATAGCAAGATTCCCTGTTCTTAAAGAGATGGTAATCTTGCCATCTTCCCAATATTATTCAGGTAACATCCAGAACCACTGGTTGCCAATCTTCACAGAATCAATTTCCAATTCCTTTTTCGCATTCCATAGTGTTTTCTTTTTAATTCCCCTGCTTTCCGCCTCTTCTGCCACCTTTGTCTGAGCTACAGAACCAGATGCCAGAACTTCTTGCAGAAATTCCTTTGCTGCATGAATTTTCTGCCCTCGGTTGTCCCCGCTTAACAAATCATCTGCACTGATATCATATTCCCCGATCCATTCAAATCCAGTATCTTTGTCTAAACGAAATGCAATGGATTTTCCTTCCGGTGCAAGGGAGCTTTTTACATGACACACCACACGAATTTCTGGTTCATCCTTGATCCTTCCGACAATTAGTACGCTTCTGGCTGCTGCTTGAAAATCAATAGAGCCAAGTCCACGGTATGACGATTTTCCATTACTGTTTTTGTTCATATGACCAATCAAAATAATTGCACAATGATATTTCTCAGCAAGCACAGCCACACGCTTCATCAAGGGGCGGATTTCATTTGCCCTGTGCATATCTACATCAGTCCCCAGGAAACCCTGTATCGGGTCTAAAACTACAAGGCGTGATTTTGTCTGTATGATAGCTTCTTCTAATCTGGCATCCATCATAGTCAACGCCTGATCGTCATCATCAATTACCATCACTCTGGAGCAGTCTGCACCTACTGAAAGAAGTCGGGGCTTAATGGTATCACCCAATCCGTCCTCTGCAGTCTGATAAATCACATTTACCGGCTCCAGAGCCATCGTTTTTTCCTCCAAGGCTGATTCATCACTGTCCGATGGTAATACCGCCTCGCCTTTTGTCAGCTTTGCAATAATCTGCAGTACCATTGTGGTCTTGCCCTCACCGGGATCTCCCTGCACGATCGTAACTTTCCCAAAGGGAATAAAAGGATAAAGCAGCCAGTCTATTTTTTCTATCTCCACCTGTTCCATATTTATCAGTTTCAAATTGGGTTCGTTTCTTCTGTTATCCAAAATTACCTCCATTTTCTGTTGAAAGATGGTGGAGACTTTGGTAGAATAACCTCAGTAATTGATTTGGATTTTCTACCAAATCTCCGCCTTTAGGTGTTTGCCGACACTTAAAGGCTATTATTTTTCATCTTCCAATACCTCTGTTTTAAAATCACTTGCTGTCCAAGCTGCTAAACAACCATTACCAGTGATTTCAATTACCTGTTTCGTTAATGCCCGGCAGTCTGCCAGTACCTCATATAAATCCTCTGTTTCCAAATGATCCAGACGTTCCCACAATCTCCGTATTTCAAGGCTTAACCGATCACTTTGATATTTACCGACCGTAATCTTTACTTCCTGATGGAGTACCGACTGAATGAAATATTTCCCTTTCGGCAGTCCACTCACTTTAATACGCGCTTCTAATTCTCTGCGTTCCTCAGGTGTCATCCGAAAACAAACTGTCTGATTGCGTTTTCTATCTTTATCTAATCCACTCATTACAAATCCTCCCTGTATTCACTGTCCAGCCGTTCAGCCAGTTTTGTCTGCTTGTTTGGATAAAGATGTACGTAGGTATTCAACGTAGTTTCCACCTTTTCATGCCCGAGCCGATTCGCAATCTCCAATGGTGAAAATCCCAGTTCAATCAGCATACTTGCATGGGAATGCCTTAAATCGTGTACTCTTATCCGTTTTACGCCACTTTCTTTAATTCCTCTCTGCATTTCATGCTCCAGATAATATTTTGTAATGGGAAACAGCCTGTCGTTCTCCTGTAAATCATATAAGCTGTCCATATAATCTTTGATATCTGCAGCCAGAAACTCTGGAACGGTAATCACTCTCTTGCTCTTCGGTGTCTTTGGCGGAGTGATCACATCTTTCTTTCCAAGACGTTGGTATGATTTTGTGATAGAAATTGTTCTCTTTTCCAGATCTACATCTTTCGGATTCAGAGCCAGAAGCTCTCCCAAACGCATCCCCGTCCAGTACAAGGTCATAAATGCCATATAAGAAAGTCTTTTGTTCATGACACTGTCGATAAACTTCCTAAATTCCTCTCCTGTCCAGAAATCCATTTCTTCTGCCTTGCTCTTACCCATACTTCCGGCTTTTGCACAGGGATTACTTTTCAAATCGTAATATCGAATCGCATAATTAAAGATTGCACTCAACTGGTTATTGATTGTTTTCAGATAAGTGGGTGAATACCCCATTTTAATCAATTCATTCTGCCATTGACGGATGTCAGCTGCAGTAATGTCATTTACCCGCTTATTCCCGAAATACGGGAGAATTTTCAGCTCCACGATATACTTTTTCGTTCTCATGGTATGCTCCCGCAGGCGTGTCTCCATATCTGCATAATACATCTTCCAAAAATCCTCGAACTTCATATCAAAGTCTGCTTTTTGCGTAATAAGGAAATTTCTAAGCCATTCCTCCGCCTCTCTTTTGGTCGCAAAACCTCTTTTAGTGGATTTCCGGCGTTTCCCCTGCCAATCCGTATAACGATACTAAATCAACCATTTTCCTGTTTTCTTGTCTTTTTCCGCTTTCATTCGACCACCTCCTATGCACTGAAACCATACCAGCGTTTTTCAAAATAGCGTCTGGGAACTTTACCTGCAATCACCAGAAACCCTTCTTTTTCCAGTTCCTGATTAAGCTTACGGATTAGCTTGTAAGCATGACCTACAGAAACACCCAGCATTTCTGCGAGTTCATTTGCAGTAATATAAATCTTGTTGTTTTCTGCCATATATGCATCCTCCTTTTCTCATTATAGCGTTATCGCTACATTTTGTATCTTCATTATATGTAGCGACTTCGCTATTGTAAAGTATTTTGAAATGCTAGTAGAAAATTTTTTCAAACATGGTATAATGTAGCTATCTCGATACATGGAGGACGATAAGAATGACCATAGGAGAAAAAATCAAATACTGCAGAAAGCAAATCGGAATCACGCAAGATAAACTGGCTGAGCTGACTGGTATCCATCCGGTTTCTATCCGAAAATACGAAACCAATAAAATGCAGCCACAACCTCCTCAGTTAGAGAAAATTGCAGTTGCACTCGGTGTCAGTTATAATGCCTTGAATGGCAGTGATACTGCCGGACTTCGTCTGGAAACAGTCGGTGATCTGATGGGCGTGCTTATGGTCCTTTGTAATTCCGGCATCCTCCAGATCAGCGGAGAGCGTGGAGAAGACAAGATGTTAAAGGACGATACTGTATCTATCCACCTGAATCCGGTTCTTTCTTCTTATCTCGAAATCGGATATACCACCAGAGGGAAAGCACATACACTGTCCTTGCAGGACGCTTTGTTGAATATCAGAAGTTATAAGGTGTTTAATGACTTGTTGAAATGGGAAAAGATGAATTACCTCTACCAGAGTGCTTTGAAATCCGCTGGAGATAATCCAAATGAAGCTACACAGGCAGCTATAGATGAAATAGCAGAGACGAAAGAAAAAGTGGAACTAGAATTACAGAAAAGCCAAGTATTACTTGCATAAATAATTTACTGTAGGAGAGATGCAAATGAATATAGCAAAAGATATTATAACAATAAGCGAAGATGAAATATCAACATATACCGAGGACATATATAGAATATCCTCTTCACAGGTAATCGGAAAAACTGATCCTTTTAACGGTGAACGTGCATTTATACTTTGTAATTTAGAACAATTAATCGGACTTTTATCTTTCACGCCCAAAAACGATAAAATGATCATACAACATACTAAAAACTTAATAAGGGCTACCAATGGTATTGAAGAATATCAAACCTTTTTAAAATATATGTCCCCTTCATTATCTATAACTCAAAGAGCATTATCATTACCTCAACTAACGACTTATGAGCGAAAATTACTTCATGAATTAATGATGAGTAATTACAATGAATACTTAACGAAAAGCGATTTTGTGAAATGTTGTTATTCAGCGATGAATGCTTTTTTGATTACCGCTTACTGTATTGTTTCAAAAGGAATCGAAAAAGATATTTCAACAATAGATATCACAGTTGACATATATGATACTGTACAAAATATTTCTTTAACCCCAAACACTGATAATAGTAATTTTGTTTATGTAGACTGGCATAGTATCAACAGAATTAATGATTTGTATATGCTGTACAAAACACAATATTGCGGATTAACAAATGCTTCTATTTTAGATTTAGTCTCCGCAGATGTTATTGAAGAAGAATATTACTTAAAAGATGAACGCTTTACTATTGCACCAAGTATTTTAATGAAGCAATATCTTTCCATTATTGAACGGGAAGTAAATGAAATCATTGTACTCTCTGGATTCAACCCTAATCCAGATCAACACTTAAATTGGTATGATATGAAAAATAGAGTACGTAAAAGGGGAATCGATATTGATTATCTCCCTTATAAATTACACGAAGCATTGGATGACCTTTATCCATTCAGAAATCACTCTATGCATGGTGAAACTGATATTACCAAAGAAGACTATTTGATTCTCTGCAAATATAAAAATCAGGAACTTTTCAAAGGACTTTCTGTTAAGAAATTAGAATTAACAAATACTGTTCTTCATCCTACAGTCGATGAAATTGCAGAATATATTGGAATTCCACAGAATTCTTAAACAATACATCACTCATACTCCTAAGCAATTTTGTACTCAATCTGTACTCAAACCACATAGCAAGAGCCCGGGAACCCGTATAAATACTGGATTTCCGAGCTCCATTTTTTTACTCAAACTCAATCGTACCCGGTGGCTTGCTGGTCAGGTCGTAGAATACGCGGTTAACGCCCTTAACTTCGTTAATAATGCGGTTCATAACCTTATTCAGTACTGCATACGGAATCTCAGCAGACTCGGCTGTCATGAAGTCGATGGTCTTCACTGCGCGGAGCGCTACAGCGTAATCATAAGTTCTGAAGTCACCCATAACGCCTACACTTCGCATATTTGTCAGTGCTGCAAAGTACTGGTTCGGCATCCATGAAGGATCTTCACCATGTTCTTTCTTATACTCAGCTGCAGCATTGTCTACCTCTTCACGATAAATGAAATCTGCATCCTGTACAATATGAACCTTCTCTGCAGTAACTTCACCGATAATACGGATTCCAAGTCCCGGTCCCGGGAATGGCTGACGGAATACCAGTCTCTCCGGAATTCCAAGCTCCAGACCTGCTTTACGAACCTCATCCTTGAAAAGATCACGGAGCGGCTCAATGATTTCTTTAAAATCAACGAAATCCGGAAGTCCGCCTACATTGTGGTGAGATTTGATCACTGCGGACTCTCCGCCCAGACCACTCTCTACAACATCCGGATAGATTGTTCCCTGTGCCAGGAAATCTACCGCACCAATCTTCTTGGCCTCTTCTTCAAAAATACGGATAAATTCTTCACCGATGATCTTACGTTTTGCTTCAGGCTCTGTAACACCTGCCAGCTTGTCATAGTATCTCTGCTGTGCATTGACACGGATAAAGTTCAGGTCAAACTGACCATTTGGTCCGAATACACCCTCAACCTCATCTCCCTCATCTTTACGAAGAAGACCATGATCTACAAATACACAGGTAAGCTGCTTGCCGATTGCTCTGGAAAGAAGTCCTGCTGCAACGGAAGAGTCAACACCACCTGACAGGGCAAGAAGAACCTTTCCATCTCCGACCTTCTCGCGGATTTCTCTGATAGTGTGCTCAACAAAGGCATCCATTTTCCAGTCTCCGGCACATCCGCATACACCAAGTACGAAGTTGGAAAGCATCTTCTTTCCTTCTACTGTATGAAGCACTTCCGGATGGAACTGGATCGCATACAGCTTCTTCTCCTCATTCTGTGCAGTTGCTACTGGACAGTCTGCTGTATGAGCAGCAATCTCAAATCCTGGTGCAACCTGAGAAATATAATCTGTGTGGCTCATCCAGCAGATTGTTTTGTCAGATACGTCTTTGAAGATTTTGGAATCTGTCTTATCTACCAGAACCTCTGTCTTTCCATATTCGCTCACATCTGCTTTTTCAACTTTTCCGCCCAGAACATGCATCATAAGCTGTGCGCCATAGCAAAGTCCCAGAACAGGAATACCAAGCTCAAATAATTCTTTATTGCATGTAGGTGAATCTGCCTCATAGCAGCTGTTCGGACCACCGGTAAGGATGATTCCCTTAGGATTCATTGCCTTGATTTTCTCAAGATCGGTCTTGTATGAATAGATTTCGCAGTATACGTTACATTCTCTCACACGTCTGGCAACCAGCTGATTGTACTGACCGCCGAAATCCAGTACGACGACTGTTTCTCTTTTCATGTTTTCCTCCTTGTTTCTCATTATTTGTAACTGTAAAGATATTGAACCGTTACCATTGAATTTTATTATAAATTACAGCTCGAATTTTTACAATGCTTATTTTCAGTTTTCCACCTTGTGTTTCCTTACTGCGTTAATGTTCACTCCGTTCACAGTAACGTAGCCAAAATTCATTCCAGATTGCCTGCGACAATGGAATGAATTTTGGCTTGTATGTCTCGGGATTTTGGCATGAATATGCCAAAACACCTCGCGGGATAGTGGTGTGTGAACAGTAATCTTACTTCCAGTTTATAAGTTTTTTAGAATTTAATCACGTTTTTTTCAACAGTCCATCACATTTTGCTCACAAATTCCCTGTATATTAATAAGCAAATAAAGCAAATGCTTTACAAACAGGTTGCAAATGCTTTTTCACATAGATTTTTAACTTTTTTCTTTTTCATACTTATGCCGGACCGTAAGGTCCGGCCCTCCTTCTTTTTACAGACCTTTTCAGGTCTTTTTCTTTTTTTATAAGTTTTTTAGAATTTAATCACAATTTCTTCAACAGTCCATCACATTTTGCACACATTTTCCCTGTATATTAATAAGCAAATAAAGCAAACGCTTTATTTATAATAAAACTTTTTCTTTTTCATACTTGCCGGATCGCAAGATCCGGCACTCCTTCTTTTAAAATGTGAAATCCCGCTTACAGTAAGACACAACTGTGAGCGGGATTTTGTATTACCGCAGGGAACTTACTTGATTCGGTTAAATTCCCATTGTAAGAATCTCCATCAGTACCCCAAGCAATGACGGATTCAAATTCATGGATACCAGAACAGGCACTGCCTCTATGCCCAGCTCTTTCACTACTTTATAAACGTCTGTCTTCTGTGCATAGGTAATCTGTGCTTTTTCCAGAATCTCATAAACCTCTTCTGCATAGTCTCTCTGATAAACAGCTGCATCTGCCGCAAAAGTAATCTTCACCTGTGCATCTGCCGGCACATCCTTCAGGATCACTATTGTTCCATGAAGCTTCTCATCCTCTGCGAACTCTGCCTCCTTATATGCCTGTCCGTTTACAGTAAGCTCCTGCGGTTTGTCCTGAATGTTGCAGAAGCGGATCTTCCAGGAACGTTTCTGCGGGATCACTGCTGTATTTCCCTGTGCAGCTTCTATAATAAATACTGTTCCATTCTCATCTGCAGTCTTCGTCATTCTGGTGGACACCCAGTTCTCATCCAGGTCTTCCGGTGTGTCCCCACCGTCTTCCCAGAGTACAAATTCCCCGGATTTTCCAGGATATACAAGTACTTCCAGTTTCTCAGGATTCTCAATGGAATTATCATATCCTTCCATGTCCTTCAGCGGAATGATGCTGCCTTCACGCACAAGTACCGGTATCTCGTAAATATCTCTCCAGAGATCCACTTTTCTGCCGCCCTTATATGCTCTTCCGTTAAAGAAATCATACCAGATTCCCTGCGGGATCCATGTCTTCGCACCTGCCAGTCCTGTTACCTGATCCAGCTTATCTGTAATTGGAGATACCATCATCTCTGTGCCGAAATAATAGTTGTTCGGCACTTCATAGGTTTCCTCACGCTCCGGCTCCAGATAATACATTGGCTGTACCAACGGCAGTCCCGCTCTGCTTGCACGACGGTTCATAGTGTAAAGATACGGAACCAGCTTATGACGCAGTTTCAGGAAATTCTTCATTACTGTTTCTACGATCTGGTTGTATTTCCATGGTTCTTTTCCATTGAACGGGTTGTCTGTGCTGTGCAGACGGTTCATTGGTGAAAAGACTCCAAGCTGTACCCATCTTGCAGTGAGCTCGTCGTCTCTGTATCCCAACATATGTCCACCGATATCATGACTCCACCATCCAAAACCGATGTTGCTGGCATTTGCCGTGAAATATGGCTGGAATTTCAGACTTTCCCAGGTAATGACCGTATCACCTGAAAAACCAACCGGGTATCTGTGGCTTCCGGGTCCTGCATATCTTGAGAAAGTCAACGCACGTTTTCCTTTCCACTTGCTGTCCAGATAGTGATAGTGGTTCAGCATCCAGAGCGGATCCAGTCCCGGAACCTTGGTTACAGTTCCCTGCTGCCAATCAAGCCACCAGAAGTCTACTCCCTCTTCTTCCATCGGATGATGCAGTTCCTCAAAATATGTCTCAATGAATTTCGGATCTGTCATGTCAAAAAGCACCGGTTCCTTGCTTGCAGGATCAATTCCCATCTTCTCTGCAACTCTCGGATATGCTTCCTCATAAGCACGTACTCCATCTGCCGGATGTACGTTCAGTGTGATTTTATATCCATGTTTGTGCAGCCAGTCCATAAATTCAGGCGGATTGGGGAAAAACTTCTTATTCCAGGTATATCCTGTCCATCCGCTTCCATATACAGGAGGTACATCCTCTACCAGATGCCAGTCCATATCTACAACTGCAACAGAGAATGGCACTTCTTCTTTCTCAAAACGCTCTACCAGTTCTTTGTACTCTGTCTCTGTATATTTGTGATATCTGCTCCACCAGTTTCCGAAGGTGTATCTTGGAAGCAGAGGTGTTTTTCCACATAATCTGTAAAAATCCTGCAGGCATTCCACATATCTGTGACCATATCCAAAGAAATAGAAGTCTGCTCTGTTTCCCTGACGTGGCTCTACCATTCCATCTTCGCCCATAGCCATTGTGTGGGAATCATCCAACACTGAAAAACCGTTTCTGGACATAATGCCATGACTCAGCGGAATCTCACCGTCTGCTTCATCCAGGGTTCTGGCTGTTCCCAGCAGATCTTTCGGTTCATCACCATAATGCCACACACGCTCGCTGGCTTTTCCACCCGCAACACGTATCATCAGACCGCTTGGAGAAAATTTCTGCCTGTCATAGTGGATTTCCAGGTCTTTGGTGTAAATATGTAATTCCTCACCACCATCGCTCACCCTGAATTCTGGCACCGGGAAATCACGATTGCATACCATCTGTGTTGCTCTGTCCTCAAATCCTCCATCTTCGCTGTACTCAAAACGGATCAGGGCAGTTGTCAGCATTGTAATCCTGAAATGATCGCCCACGATCACAGCTTCCTTTCTGCATACAGGATTACCTTCCAGTACAAATTTCTTTAAGTCCATAAAAGCTTTTCCTCCTTTACATCAACAACAGTTGTAACAGCTGCTTTTATGTCTATTTTAATCTTCTGCAACCTGATTGACAATGATTTTTTCAACTGCTAAACAAATTTGCTGAACAAATTATGTGACATATACGTTACTGTTCACTCCGTTCTCAGTAACGTAGCCAAAAATCATTCCAGATTGCCTGCGGGAACTAGTACAGCGAATATTAAGTTCCTGCTATACTAGAGTAGCTGTCGAAGAGGACGAATGACAATCCTGAGCACGCTGTAGTATAACTTCTTCTTCCAGTTCAGCACTTTCTTCTGGTACTTTACGCCTTCAGTTTCCTGACCGTTTGCAAGTATCTCTTTGCTTTTTTCCATATAATCTGATTCTGTTTCGTGAATCTGCTGACTCAGTTTCTTACTGTCAATTACCAGCATCAGTTCCGTATCCAGATAAGTACTTCGCATATCCAGATTATAGGAACCTGCTACTGACAGACGATCATCTATCAGCACAGCTTTTGTATGAACCGGATAATCGTTCATCAGTTCATATACATCTGCCCCTGTTTCCAGAATTTTCTTTTTCTGATTAAGATAATCTGTACAGCCCCATGGATTAGAGCCTTTTTCCACTGCATTCAGCACGATCTGAAGCTTTGCATGATCTGAAATCCCCTGCAATACATCATACATGTAACCATTACAGATCACATAAGGAGTCTGTATTATTACATGATCTGCATTTTCAGTAAGATACTGAATTGTCTGGAGAACCTGCGGTGTTTTTCGCCCCGCCTCAATTCCATTATTGATCAGAGTAATCTTGTTTGCTTCTATCGTATCCTTTTCCCATGCACTGTAGGTTTCTATATCATTGTACCTTTTCAGCAGAGATATGTAAATTTCTTCCATGTGCCGGTATGCATCCGTATATCTGGAAGATTGTTTGCCTTTTTTAATGCTCACACAACTTTCCTTCCATATTTTATGGAAATAATCCTCAAGCTGGTTCAGAGACTCTCCCTGTCCTTCTGATGTATCATACACCAGGATATCTCTGTCTTCATTAATGCCTTTTGTCTGATCCCCCAGAAAGATATCATTGCTGTTGCGTCCGCCCAGCAGATACATTTTCTCATCCACGATCAGATATTTATCATGCATGCGATAATTCACCTTAAACAGATTGACCGGTGTCACCGGATTGTAAACTCCCACTTCCACATTCTCATATGATGCCAGAGCCTGGAAATCGCTGCTTCCAGCCAGAAACAGTTGCTGATAAATTCCATCGATCAATAACTGAATCTTCACACCTCTTGCCGCAGCGCAATTCAATGCGGCAAGAATTTTAGTGCCATTATCATCCGCGCGTAAGTCAAAGGTAGACAGTACAATGCTCTCCTTCGCAGTGCCAATCATACGAAGCCTCCACAAAAGTGCCTCTTCATTATCGTCAATGCAGCAAATCCTTTCTACGCCTGCTGTCTCTGATGTAAATTCTGTCTTTCTCAAACTTTCCACATATGTTTCGTCCGGTTTCCTGCAAAAAAGAGGTGAAAGTATATTTACCAGCACCACGATCAGCAGGAAAAGGCAAAATATTTTTCCTGTTCTTTTTAGTATTTTTTTCATTCGATACCGTAACCTCCTTTGACCAGACCGGAACCCAGATATTTGACTTATTCCTCTTCTTTCGACAATACACTGAGTATAGAGTATAACATAATCAGAAGCCATAGTGCATCTTTTGATACGAAAAGCGTTAAAATCTTTTCACAAACCTTTTTCTTTTTCTTGCAATGTCTTATATGTTTCCGACTTATAAAAATTCAATGTCATCAACTCTTTCCAACAGGGAGGGATTTCAATGTTATCAGGATGGTTTGTATAAAGTGTGATGACTGGTTATAAAGAGAGTTTATCTGCATCTTGCACAGCAGTCTTCTCTCCTGCATGAAGATATTTACCAGCTTGATCCTGTGTTCTTTAAGAGGTATCAATAGCATAAAATACTTTTACGCCCTTATGGAAACTTCTCCATAGGGGCGTAAATCTTGCATTTCTATCTATTTCCCAGACACCTTTATTTTTTACTTTCCCATAAAACATAAAAAACACCGTCCCCGCGGCAATCGCTTTGTCCGCAAAAACAGTGTTCTTAATGCGCCTTCAGGGGTTCGAACCCTGGACACCCTGATTAAGAGTCAGGTGCTCTACCAACTGAG
>ERZ836760.1922-NODE-1922-length-19098-cov-6.188048_pt1 | contig 19098 bp, 15 predicted proteins | sample MGYA00519941_ERZ836760 | MGnify/ENA primary metagenome ERZ836760 (study PRJEB31850, sample SAMEA3708807) | human gut metagenome | biome: human gut; feature: human-associated habitat; material: faeces | place: China | collected 2014 ... | reverse complement strand
AATACAAATTCAGAAATAGCAAAACCAATATTAATAGTCGAAAATAATCCAGCAATAGATATAACAAATAAAAACAATAAAGGATATTATGACTTTAAAATAAAAAATTATAATGAACTAGGCGAGATTAATGAAATTGAATTAAGATATAATATAGAAATATTGAATGAAGAAAATAAAGCAATTAAATTTAAACTGTATAAAGGTGAAGAGGAATTACTATTAGAAAAAAATAAAACAAAAGATATGATTATTAAGAAGAATGAAAAACAAGAAGAAAATTATAAACTAGAAATTACATATGATAAAAATTTAGTAAGCTCATTAGAAGATATAATCCAAAATGTACAAATAAAAGTACACTCTGAACAACTAAAATCATAAATGGAGGCACTAATGAAAAATAAGAGAAATAAAAAAATAATAAGTTTAATAATCGTAATTTTAATAGTAATAATTTTGATATTTTGTATTCTACAAAAAAGTAATTTCTTTCAAGATAATTTAATATTTTTTAAAATTTTAAATTCAAGTAATATTAATGAAAATTCACAAAATGACCATATATTTTATAATAATATAGCTGAATATAAAGAACAAAATAATCCATTGTTTTTCTATGTGACATATAATGAAACAAAGTTTAAAAGTATAAATTTACTGGATACAATAGATAAAAAAACATTAGTAAAAGAAAAAATAGCACCAGGAACAAAAGGTCATTTTGAGATAGTTTTAATCAGTAATAGAGATATAAATTATAAAATTATTTTTGAAAATCTAAATGAAAAGCCCCAAAATTTAGTATTTTCAATTAAAGGAAGTGATAGAGAATATAATAATCTAAATGAATTACAACAAGAATTAATAGGAAATTTAGAAAAAAATAAAGTAAAAAGAATAGATGTAAATTGGAGATGGAAATATGAAAATAATTTAGCAGATAATTTACAAGATACAAAAGATGGAACAAGTTTAGATATGTATAAATTTAATATATATACAGTGTCATATTAAAAAATTGATTTTAAAGAGTAAGATTAAAAAGTTAATATAAAAGATAAAGACAAGATAAAATGTTTAAAAGCATTTTATCTTGTTTTTATTGAGAAAAAATTATAAAACTATTTAATTTATTCTTCAAATATGCTAATATAAATAAAATTAAAGGAGGAAAAAGATGAATAGAATAAGAGTCGCAGGAATAGTACCATTAAAAAATGGATTTGCATTTATGCACAGAAAAGATGTTATAAAAAGAAAAGATTTTCAAGACTATTATACATTCCCAGGAGGAGGACTAGAAGAAGGAGAAACATTAGAAGAAGGAACAATTAGAGAAATAAAAGAAGAATTTGGAATAAATGTAAAAATAGTAAAAAAACTTTATGAAATGAAGTCAGAAAAATTCAATCAAGAGGAATACTTTTTTCTTTGTGAGTATATAGATGGAGAATTTGGAACAGGAAATGGACCAGAATATAATAATGACCCTAAATATATTGATAGTGGAAAATATATACCTGAAATAATTAATAGAGAAGATGTAGAAAAAATATTATTGCTACCAATAGAAATAAAAGAAAAATTGGTAGAAGACATAAAAAGAAAAAATATTTAAACAATTGTTTGACATTTATTTGTTTGTATGATATTATGTAGGAAAATATGAGAATGGAGTGAATAAAATGCCAAAAAAGAAACCTGAATTAAATAGGAGAGAAAAGTCAATATTAAATTTTATTGAAAAACAAATAATGACACAAGGTTATCCACCATCAGTAAGAGAAATTGGAAAAGCTGTTGGACTAAGCTCAACAGCAACAGTTCATGGATATTTAGCAAAATTAGAGGAAAAAGGGTATATAAAGAAAAAGGATAAAAAAGGAAGAACTTTAAGATTGTTAAAAGGTTCATCAGGAGAAGAGAAAGTAATGTCTAGTAAAGACTTTTATACTCAAAAAGAATTAGTAGAAGTTCCAATTATAGGAAGAATAACAGCAGGAGAGCCAATTTTGGCAGTAGAAAATGTAACAGATACATTTCCAATTCCAATAGACTTTGTTGGAAATTCAGAAAGTTTTATGCTAACTGTTAGAGGAGAAAGCATGATAGAAGCTGGTATTTTAGACGGTGATTATATTTTGGTAAAAAAACAAAATTCTGCACAAAATGGAGAGATTGTTGTTGCTCTAATAGGAGATGAAGCGACGGTAAAGACATTTTATAAAGAAAAAGACCATATTAGATTACAACCAGAAAATTCTACAATGGACCCTATTATAGTACCAAACTGTGAAATTCTTGGAAAAGTTGCAGGTGTATTTAGAAAGATGTAATTCACAGAAAATTCACAATTAAATTATTGACAAATGACACTGTGTCACATATAATTATGAGTACAGTGTCATTTTATTTATTGTTATAGCAAAACGAATTTAATATTAGAAATATGTGATTTATAGTCATATAAATTAGTTGATAAAACAAGATGAAATCTCATAATTAAAAAAAATGTTAAATAAAAATTATAAGGTTTATAGGTAGCCATATAAAACCTAAATATATTATAAAAGGAGAAGAAAATGCTAAAAGTCTTAAAAAATTTAAAGAAAACTTTAGGTTCTGTAATTGCAATAGTAATATTACTTTGTATCCAAGCAACTACTGATTTAGCATTACCAGATTATACATCAAAAATAGTTAATATCGGAATACAAGCAGGTGGAATTGAAAATGCAGTACCAAAATTAATTTCTAAGGCAGATATGGAAAAAACACTGCTATTTACAGAAAATGATGAGGAAATTTTAAGTAATTATACATTATTAGGAGAAGAAAAGAATAAAGAGCAAGAAAAAATCCTAAACAAATATTTAGGAAAAGATTATAATGTAGAACCAAATACAATTTATGTTTTAAATGATGTAAATGAAGAAACTGAGAATAACTTAGAAAAGGATTTAGCTGGTGCTTTAATGGGAGCAACTGCAATTTCTAATGAAGAAACAGCAAATCAAATAAAACAAAAAATATTAGAAAATGTTCAAGAACCACAAAAAACATATATGCAAAATAAGAGTTTAGTAGAGTTAATATCTAATATGCCAGAAGAACAAAAAAATCAAGTTTTACAAGAATTTACTAAAAAAATAGATGAAATGAATGATTCGATAAAAGAGCAAGGAGCAGTTTCAGCAGTAAAGCAATTATACAAAGATTTAGGTGTTAATACAGATAAACTTCAAAATGATTATATATTATTAGCAGGATTACAAATGCTAGGAGTAGCATCAATAACAATGATCTCAGCAGTATCAATTATGCTTTTATCAGCAAGAGTTGCTGCTATGTTAGGAAAAACTTTAAGAGAAAAAGTATTCAAAAAAGTTTCTCAATTTTCAAATGCAGAATTAAATGAATTTTCAACAGCATCGTTGATAACAAGAAGTACAAATGATGTGCAACAAATTCAACAATTAATAACTTTATTATTTAGAGTAGTTGTTTATGCACCAATTATTGGTATAGGTGGATTTGTAAAAGTACTTACAGAAACAGATAATTCAATGGCTTGGATTATAGGAATAGCAATATTTGCAATTTTAGTAATTGTTGCAACATTATTTGCAGTAGCAATGCCAAAATTCAAAAAATTACAAGAATTAACAGATAAATTAAATGAGGTTACAAGAGAAATATTAACAGGAATTCCAGTAATAAGAGCTTTCCATAAAGAAAAGAAAGAAGAAAAAAGATTTGATGATGCAAATAAAGATTTAATGAAAACAAATGTCTTTGTAAATAGAGCAATGTCACTAATGATGCCTTTATTGATGTTTGTTATGAATGCAATAATGATTTTAATAGTTTGGGTTGGAGGTCACAAAATAGACGAAGGAATTATGCAAGTTGGAGATATGATGGCATTTATACAATATACAATGCAAATCGTAATGTCATTCTTGATGATTTCAATGGTTTCAATTATGCTTCCAAGAGCATCAGTTTCAGCAAAACGTATAAATCAAGTTCTTGAAACAGAGCCTTTAATTAAGGATAAAAAAGAAACAAAGAAATTAGACCCAAGCAAAAAAGGATTAGTAGAATTTAAAAATGTTTCATTCAGATATCCAGATGCTGATACAGAAATATTAGAAGATATAGATTTTATAGCAGAGCCTGGAAAAACAACAGCGTTAATAGGAAGTACAGGAAGTGGAAAATCAACAGTAGTAAATTTAATACCAAGATTTTATGATGTAACAGAAGGTGAATTATATGTTGACGGTGTAAATGTAAAGGATGTATCACAAAAAGAATTAAGAGATGCCATAGGATTTGTACCACAAAAAGGAACATTATTTTCTGGAACAATAGAATCAAATATTAAATATTCAGATGAAAATATGTCAGATGAACAAATGATAAGCGCTGCAGAAATAGCTCAGGCAACAGAATTTATAGAGAATAAAGAAGAAAAATACAAATCGCCAATTTCACAAGGTGGTGGAAATGTATCAGGAGGTCAAAAGCAAAGAATATCTATTGCAAGAGCGATTGCAAAGAATCCAGAAATATTTGTATTTGACGATAGTTTTTCAGCATTAGACTTCAAAACTGATAGTAAATTAAGAGAAGCTTTAGCAGAAAAAACAGAAAATAAAACTGTAATAATCGTAGCCCAAAGAATAAGCACAATATTAAATGCAGATAAAATTATAGTATTAGAAGAAGGTAAAATGGTAGGAGAAGGAACACATGAAGAACTTATGAAAAATAATGAAACATATAGACAAATTGCACTATCACAATTATCTGAAGAAGAATTAGGACAGAAAGGAGGAGAATAAATGCCAGGACCAATGGGAGGACCTATGGGAAAAGGTCATAGGACTACAGAAAAAGCTAAAGATTTTAAGAAAACTACAAAAAAATTAATAAAATCTTATCTTTCAAAATATAAAGTTGCAATATTTTTTGTAATATTATTTGCAATAGGAAGTACAATATTTACCATTGTAGGACCCAAAATATTAGGAAATGCAACTACAGAGATATTTAATGGATTAATGGGAAAATTAACTGGTGGAGCAGGAATTGATTTTTGGAAAATAGGACAAATAGCATTAATTTTATTAGGATTATATATAATAAGCACTATATTTTCAATTATACAAGGTTTTGCAATGACAACAGTATCTCAAAAAATTACATATAAATTAAGAAATGATATAGCAATAAAAATAAACAAATTACCTATGAAATATTTTGATAAAAGAACTAATGGAGAAGTTTTATCAGTAATAACAAATGATATTGACACATTAAGCATGAACTTAAATCAAAGTATAACACAAATTATTACATCAATTTGCACAATAATAGGAATACTTGTAATGATGTTTTCAATAAGTTGGCAGATGACATTGATATCATTAATAATATTCCCAATAGCAGGTTTTTTAATAAAATCAATAGTTGAAAAATCACAAAAATACTTCAAAAATCAACAAGACTACTTAGGTCATGTTAATGGTCAAGTAGAAGAAGTATATAGTGGATTAAATATAGTAAAAGTATTTAATGCAGAAAAAAAGGTAACAGATGAATTTGAAAAAGCAAATAATGAATTATACAGGTCTGCTTGGAAATCTCAATTCCTTTCAGGATTAATGTTTCCAGTAATGAACTTTATATCTAACATAGGATATGTGGGAGTAGCAGTAGCAGGAGGATATTTAGCAATAAGAGGGACAATAACAGTAGGAAATATACAAAGTTTTATACAATATAATAAACAATTTACTCGGGCCAATTAATCAACTTGCACAAATATCAAGTATGTTACAAGCAATGGCAGCCTCAGCAGAAAGAATTTTTGAATTTTTAGAAGAACTAGAAGAAGTGGTAACTTCAAAAGGAAATATAGATACTTTTAAATTACAAGGTAATGTAGAATTTAGAAATGTAAAATTTGGATATGACGAAAATAAAACAATAATTAATAATTTCAATGCACAAGTAAAAGAGGGACAAAAAATCGCAATAGTAGGGCCAACTGGAGCAGGAAAAACAACAATGGTAAAATTGCTAATGAGATTTTATGATGTAACAGATGGTGAAATATTAGTTGATGGCTATAATATAAAAGATTTCGACAGAGGCGAACTTCGTAAGATGTTCGGAATGGTATTACAAGATACTTGGTTATTTGGAGGAACAGTAAAAGACAATATAAAATATAGTAAAGAAGAAGCAACAGATACAGAAGTAATTGAATCTGCAAAAGCAGCTCATGTGCATCACTTTATAAAAACATTACCTAATGGATATAATTCATTAATAAATGAAGAATCAACTAATATATCAGCTGGACAAAAACAATTATTAACAATAGCAAGAGTAATATTAGCAGATCCAAAAATATTAATATTAGATGAAGCAACAAGTTCAATAGATACAAGAACAGAAATACAAATTCAATCAGCAATGGATAACTTAATGAAAGGAAGAACAAGTTTTATAATTGCACATAGATTATCAACAATAAAAAATGCTGATTTAATATTAGTAATGAACCATGGAGATATAGTAGAACAAGGAACTCATGAAGAGTTGTTAGCTAAAAATGGATTTTATGCTGATTTATATAATAGTCAGTTTGATGAAGGGGAAGAATAGAAATCTTCCCCTTTATTATTAGTCTTTTCTTTTTCCAAAGATAGATAATATTCTTAAGAATATATTTACGAAATCAAGATATAATTGCATTGCACAATAAATATGAATTTTTTCTTTATCAATACCTTCTACATTTTGTAATAATTTCACTTTATTAATATCATAAATTGTTACCCCTAAGAAAATTGCTAGTATAATCCAATCTAGAATTATATCAAAAGTTCCACTTTTTAAAATAAATAAATTTATAATTGTAAGAACTAAACCAGCAATTAAAAATACAGTTAAGTAAGGTCCCCATTTACTTAAATCTTTATTAGTTTTATAACCTATTAAAGCTAAAACAGCAAATATCAAAGCTGAAATAACAAATAAGTAGATAATAGAACTTAATTCAAAAACAGCAAAAATTACTGCAAGTGTTACACCATTTATCATCGAATATACAAAATATAGAATACCAACTAGAATGGGAGGTAATTTTCTATATAGGAAACTAAACAATAGAACAGATACTACTTCAATTATTAGTAAAATTGAAAAAGAATCTTCTATCAAGATTTTAAAATATAAACCTGAAGAGTAGGTGTACCAAGCAATAATTCCTGAACCAAGTAATCCTAGGAACATCCAAAAAAATGTCTTTCCAAACAATTTATTTTGTACTGAAATATTTTCTTCCATAAAATCTCCTTTCCTTTATTATATTAATACAAGTATATAAATAATAAAAAAAATATGCAATAATTTTAAGAAAATATATTGACAAAAATAAAAGAAAGATGTAATATCAAATTAATGTATGAACATATAATCATATAAGAGGAGGAAAATAATGGACGAAAATTTATGCGAAATTACTATAATTCATGAAGATGTAGTAAAAGAAGTGAAAAAAATAATGCCAAAGGATGATGAAATATATGACTTAGCAGAGTTTTTTAAAGTATTTGCGGATTCTACAAGGATGAAAATGATATATGCATTAATGGAAAATGAGTTATGTGTATGTGATTTAGCAAATATAGTAAATACAACTCAATCAGCAATTTCACATCAACTGAAAATATTAAGACAATCAAAACTAGTTAAATTTAGAAAAGAAGGAAAAGTAGTATATTATAGCTTAGATGATGAACATATAAGCCAAATAGTAAAGAAAGGTCGTGAACATATTGAAGAGTTATAGATATAAGTTAGAAGGACTAGATTGTGCAGCCTGTGCTAAAAAAGTTGAAGAAAAATTAGCAAGTATAAGTGGATTTGAAGATGTAAATGTCAATTTTTCAACTTTGAAATTATCATTTAGAACAGAAAAATACGAAAATGACAAAAACTTAAAAAATATAGTTGAAGAAATTGTGAGAAAAGTAGAACCAGATGTAAATGTTATAGAAAATTCAAATAAAGAAATAAATGAAAAATCAGAACGAAGTAATGTAGATATTATTAGAATTATTGTTGGAGTTTTAATTTATTTTATAGGAATGAAATCAAACTTTGGAAAAGAATTTTCATTAATATTTTTAATTATTTCTTTAGTAATATTACTTTATAAAATAGTACCAAAAGCAATAAAACAAATAGTAAAGAATAAATCTTTAGATGAAAATGCATTAATAGCAATATCAGCAATAGGTGCATGTTTTGTAGATAAAGCAATGGAAGGAATAATGGTTATAACATTATATGAAATAGGAAAAATATTAGAATCAAAAGCAATAAGCAAAACAAGAAATTCAATTTCAAGTTTAATGGATATAAGACCAGAATATGCAAATATAAAAGATAAAGAAGAAATAAAAAAAGTAAGTCCAGAAGAAGTAAAAATAGGAGATATAATAGTAATAAAAAGTGGAGAAAAAATTCCACTAGATGGAATTATTATAAAAGGAGAAGCAGAAATAGATAACTCAGCCTTAACAGGAGAAAGTGAGTTAATAAATGTTAAAGAAGACTCAAAAGTACTATCAGGAGGAATTAATGTTCAAGGGTTAATTGAAGTAAAAGTTGAAAAAATATATGAAGACAGTACAGTAAGTCAAATTCTAAATTTAGTAGAAAATGCAACAGATAAAAAAGCAAAAACAGAGAATTTTGTTTCAAAAGCTGCAAAAATTTATACACCAATAGTGTTAGGTTTAGCAGTACTTGTAGCAATATTTATGCCAATATTTTTTAAAGGAGTAACATATCAAGAAAGTATATATAAAGCATTAATATTTTTAGTAATATCATGTCCTTGCTCAATAGCAATATCAGTACCATTAAGTTATTTTAGTGGAATAGGTAAAGCTTCTAAAAGAGGAATTTTAGTAAAAGGAAGTGATTACTTAGATGGTTTAAAAGACATTAAACAAATAGTATTTGACAAAACAGGAACAATAACAACAGGAAATTTTAAATTAAGTGAAATTAAATCCTTTAATGAAAAATATAATGAAAAAGAAATTTTAGAATACTTTGTAATGGGAGAAAGCTATTCAAATCATCCAATAGCAAAATCAATACTAAATGAAGTAAAAAATGAAGATATAGATATAAAACAAGTAAGAGATTTTGAAGAAATTGCAGGTAAAGGTCTAAAATATAAAATACAAGATAAGGAAATCATTATTGGAAATAAATCAATAATGAATGATAATAAAATCACTTCAAATCAAGAAGAAGGAACTATATTATTTTTAAAAATAAATGACGAAGTAGTAGGAAGTATTAAATTAATAGACGAAATAAAACCAGATGTAAAAACTACAATGAAAAAGCTAAGTGATTTAGGAATAAAAACTAAAATGTTTACAGGAGATAAAAAGGAAATTGCACAAAAAATAGCAAAAGAAGTAGGAATAAAAGAAGTAAAATACGAAATGTTACCACAAAATAAATATGAAGAATTAGAAAAAGTTTTACAAGGTAAAAAGCCAAGTGAAAAGGTAGCATATGTAGGAGATGGAATTAATGATAGCCCAGTACTAGCAAGAGCAGATATTGGAATATCAATGGGTGGAGTAGGTTCTAGCTCAGCAATAGAAGCCTCAGATATTGTAATAATGACAGATGAATTATCAAAAGTTATAGAAGGAATAGAAATTTCTAAAAAGACTAATAAAATAATAATGCAAAACTTAGTTATATCAATAGGAATAAAATTATTAGTGTTTACATTAACCCTATTTGGACTTTCAGATATGTGGGAAGCAGTATTTGCAGATGTGGGAGTAACATTAATTACAGTATTTAATACATTGAGAATATTGAAGTAGGATTTAAATAATATAAAAATAATAAAAGAGATTTGTATAATAGACTTCTTAAAAGGTGTTGATTAATTAGATAAAAGTGTGAATTCAAAAGAATATAAGAAAATAGTCAAAATTTGCACAATGAAGTGGTCAAAAAATGCACAACAAAACAGTCAAAATTTGCACAATAGTATTGAAAGAATAAAAATATAGGAGTTAAAAATGGAAAAATTAAAAGAAGAGGTAAAAGAAAAATTACACAAATTATCAGACGAAAAATATAAAAATTTCCATACTGTTTTATGTCCAGGGGTAGATAATATTTTAGGAATAAGAGTGCCGATACTTAGAAATTATGCAAAAGAATTAAAGAAGGAATATAACTTTGAAGATTTAATTCAAAACATCGACGAGCAATATTATGAAGAAATAATGCTAAAAGGAATGATAATAGGACTAGAGAATAAGAAAGATTTTGATACAATAAAAGGTTATATAAAAAACTTTGTACCTAAAATAGATAATTGGGCAATATGTGACACATTTTGTGCAGGATTAAAAATTACTAAAAAATATGAAAAAGAAATGTGGGAATTTATAAAAACATACTTAAAATCAGAAAATGAATTTGAAGTAAGATTTGCAATAGTAATGATTTTGGACTACTATATAAAAGAAGAATATATAAAACAAGATTTTAAAATATTTGAAAATACAAAAAGTGATAAATATTATATACAAATGGCAGTAGCTTGGGCAATATCAATATGCTTTATAAAATTTTATAATGAAACAAAAGAATTTATGAAAAATTCAAGTATTGAGAAATTTACATATAATAAAGCAATACAAAAAGCTATAGAATCATATAGAATTACAGAAGAGCAAAAAGAAGAATTAAGAAAGTTAAAAAAGAATATGTAAGAAAAAAGGGCTATCCTAGATATAAGAATATTTCTGTGGGATAGTCTTTTTATATCTAGGATAGTCTATTTCAAAATTATTAATTTTTTATAAATTTTACTTGATAAAACATAAATTTATGATATTATTATGTAATAAAAAATAAACAAAAGGAGAAGTTTATGGAAAAACAAAATAAAAAAGTAAAAAGGGAAAAAAGGGGAAAAAGAAAGTTAACAGCAGAAGAAGTTAATAAAAAGAAAAAAATGATAACTAGAATTTTTATATTCATAGTAGTATTGATAGTTTTATTTGGTATTGCAATGTTTGCAAGTGATTTTATAATTTTGGATAAAAATAAAACAACAAATTTAATAATAAATAACAAGAATGTAACATCAAACTTAAAAAATGATATTTACATAGAAGATGGAATTATATATTTATCAAAAAGTGATGTAGCTAATTTCTTTGATAAGTATATATATGAAGAAAAAGAATCAAATAAAATAATAACAACATATGATAAAAAAATAGCTGAAATAGGATTTGAAGATAATGTAATAAATATAAATGGAGCAAATAAAAAAATATATGCTCATGCAATAGAAAAAAATGATACAATTTATTTACCAGTTTCAGAAATGAAAGAAGTATATAATATAGAAGTTCAAAATATAGAAGATACAAAAGTTATAACAATGGATTCATTAAATAAAGAGCAAAAGAAAGCAATAGTAACATCAAATGTATCAATAAAATCATCAACGAGAATGATTGCAAAAACAGTTGATAGAATAAAAAAAGGAGCAACAGTTGTAGTTATTTCATCAGACAAAGGATATTCAAGAGTAAGAACAGAAAGTGGAAAAATAGGATATATAAAAACTAAAAAATTAGCAAATGAATATAATGTAAGAGAAAATATGGAAGAAGAAAAACAAATAGAAGGAAAAGTTAATCTAACTTGGGACTATTATTCAGAAACAGCTTCAGCACCTGATAGAATAGGTACAAAAATAGATGGAGTAAATGTTGTTTCACCTTCATTTTTCTATATAGATGAAAAAGGAAGATTTGTTGAAAATGTAGGAGATAAAGGAATAAGTTATATAGAATGGGCTCATGAAAATGGATATAAAGTATGGCCAATGGTATCAAATGCACCAGCAGCTTCATCTAGTTTAGAAATTACATCTAAAATTATGAATGATTATGAAATAAGACAAAAATTAATTGATGCAATAGTAAAATCATGTGTAGAATATGATTTAGATGGAATAAATATAGATTTTGAAAATATGAAACAAGAAGACAAAGATATGTTTTCAAGATTTATAATAGAATTAGTACCAAGAATGAAAGAAATAGGTTTAGTTACAAGTGTAGATGTTACAGCACCAGATGGAGGAGAAACTTGGTCAATGTGCTTTGACAGACATGTTATAGGTGATGTAGCAGATTATACAATATTTATGGCATATGACCAAAACGGTATTTCTAGTAATAAAGCAGGAACAAATGCAGGATATGATTGGATAAAACTAAATTTAACTAAATTCCTAAAAACAGAAGAAATTGAACCAGAAAAATTAATATTAGCAGTTCCTTTTTACACAAGATTATGGACAGAAAATCCAAATGGAGAAATAATAAAAAAATCAACAGTAGCAATGAATAAAATAGAAAATGTTATACCAGATGATGTAGAAAAACAATGGAAAGACGATGTTAAACAAAATTATGTTGAATATAAAGAAAGAGAAAACACTAAAAAAATTTGGATAGAAGATGTAGAATCCTTAAAAGCAAAAATGTCATTGATAAAAGAAAACAACTTAGCAGGTGTAGCATCTTGGCAAAAGGGAATGGAAACTGATGATGTTTGGGAAATGATGAATAATGAATTAAATAAGTAAAATAAAAATCATTTTAGACTGTATAAGTTTAAAATGATTTTTTATTCTGAAATAACATCATCAAAAAGAGGATCATTAAAAAATTCTTGCAATGTAATGTTAAAACCTTCACAAATATGTAACATAGTATCCATTCTTAAATTTTTAGTATCATTTTTTAAGAAATCTGAAATTGTGGGTAAAGATACACCAGCGGATTTTGATAAATCAAAAAGTTTCATATTATTTTCTTTTAATAAGTTGTAAATTCTTTTACGAGTAGCATCTGAAAGTTGCATTATTACACCTCTTTCTTAAATTAATATAAAAATTATATCAAAGTAAGAAATCAAATCACTAAGGAAAACCTTAAAACAAAGTTAAAAAACTAAGGAATTTCTTAATTTATATTGAAAAAAATAATAATATGTGATATTTTACTAAGGAATTCCTTAGTAAAAACAAAAGATAAAAGGGAGGTAAATAATAAATGAAACAAATTAGCGAAAAAAGAGGGATAACACTAATTTCATTAGTAATTACAATTATAGCATTATTAATATTAGCAGGAGTGAGCATAGCAATGCTAACAAGTGATAATGGTATAATAACAAATGCACAAAAATCAAAGATATCAACAACATTTTCAACATACAAAGAAGAAGTAGAATTATATAAAAATAGTAAAATTGCAGAAAATACAAATTTTTTAGAAAATACCCTAGAAGCAAGTAAAATAAGTTTATCATATAACACTAAAAAGGAAGATGAAAAAGGAAATATAAAAAGTATAATAACTACTATAAATGACAAAGACTTAGAAAAGTTTGAAATAATAAAAGGAAAATTATTAATTAATACTAAAGATATAAATGAAATAAAAGTAGCACAAAGTTTAGGGATACAAGTGAATCCATATGATATAACAGAAGAAGGAGAATTGTTATCATCAGATGGTAATTTATTACTAGTAGATGAAAATGGAACATTAAAAATTCCAGACACAGTAACTAAAATAGGAGAAGGAGCATTTGCACAAGTAGCAGGATTAAAAACAATAATAATACCAGGAAGCGTAAAAGAAATAGGCACAAATGCATTTACAAATAATTTAACATTAGAAACAGTTATAATGGAAGAAGGTGTTCAAATAATTGGAGTAACAGCTTTTTCCAATTGTCAAAAATTAAAAAATATTTCGATGCCAGAAAGTTTATTGGAAATAAAATATGGTGCTTTCTATAAATGTTTATTAGTAGAAAAAATAAAAATACCATCTAAAATAACAAAAATAGAACGTGATACTTTTGGGGGTGCAAATAGTTTAAAAGAGATTGTATTATCAGACAATACAGAAATTATATTATCTGGTGCATTTGCTTTTACAAGTTTTGAAGAAATAGTGCTTCCTAAAAAAATAAAAGAAATTGAATCAGGAGTTTTTAATGGGAATTTGAAATTAAGTAATATAATGGTGGAAGGAGAAAATCCCCAATATGTATATGAGACTGGAATGTTAATGTCGAAAAATAAAGAAAATATAGTATTTATATCTGATAAATATTTAAAAGATATAAATATATTTACGATTCCAGAAGGAATAAGAAGATTTAATATATCCTTAAATAATTATACAAATATTACAAAAATTATTATTCCTGAAACTATAGAATATGTATCAGTAGAAAATTTACCAATATCAATTAATGAAATAGAATTAGTAAATACAAATACAAAATATTCTGTAAATAAGAATAAAAAAATATTATATACAAAAGATACAAAAGAAATGGTAATTTGTTATTCAAAAGAAGAGAATATAGATTTAAGAGAAGAAGAAATACTAAAAATAGGAAATTTTGCATTTAAACAAGCTACTAATGCTCAATATATAATATTACCTAATTTATTAAAAAGTATAGGCACACAAGTATTTAATACGTGCAAAAGAGTTGAGGAAATAAAAATAGGGGCAAACGTAAATTATATAGATCCACTGTTTAAATATGGAAATTCTCATGGAAAAGTGACAATTGAAAAGGAAAATTTAAAATACATGGTGGAAAATAATGTTTTATATAGTAAAGATAAAACAAAATTATATAGTGTTTTATACTTGATAGAAGGGAGTTTTTATCTTGATGAAAAGGTAGAAGAAGTTGATAACTTTGCATTTCATAATCAATATGAAATGACAGATATTAATATAAGCAAAAGTGTAAAAGAAATAAAAAGAAGTTTTAATTATTGTAATAAATTAACAAAAATTAATATTCCTAATAATGTAAAAAAAATTGATAATAATGCTTTTACACAGTGTAATAACGTAGAAAGTATCAATGTAGACAATGAGAAAAATTCGATACTAGGAGCACCCTGGGGGGCAATGAAAGGAATGAGAGTTGTAAAATGGCTTAGATAAGAAACAAGAACAGCAGGAGATATTTAGGGAGCAATAAAAGATTTGTTTAAAGATACAATACAAGAAATGACAAATACAGAGTTAACAAAACATTTAGAACACGAAGAAAATGAATATATGGATAACAATGAAAATTACAGAAATGGATACTTATAAAAATGGTTCATTCTTTAGAAGTAGATATAACATTAAATGTTCCAAGAGGTAAAAAATAAACATTCGATCTAATAGTGGTAGAAAAAGGCAAAATGAATATTATATAGAAGAATTGAAGAATTACTGTTATAGTAGATTCTTCAAATTTTCTTTATTTCTTTGTTAATAATTTTTCTAAAAGGATTTTATTTCAAATACCAAAAATAACCATTGACAAAAAGTATATAATTTATATATACTGTAAGCGTAAGAGTTAGACCTATTTTTGTAAATAGAAAAAGTACATTGAAAAGTTCATATTTCTGTTTAAAGTACAATGTAAAGACAGATATTTGCGAGAATAGGAATAATTATCTAAAAAAATTAAATACTATAGATATAATTTAAGATGTCTTAAACTATAAAGAAAAAAGTAAAAAAGAAAACAAAAGAGGGAGGAAAAGAAAATGAGTGATATAGAAGAAAAAAACAGAAATATGAAAGAAAAAATGAACATAAATAATACTACTACTAGAATAAAAGAAATAAAAAAATCATCAAAAGGTGTAACATTAATTGCTTTAGTCATCACAATTATAGTCTTGTTAATTCTTGCGGGAGTAAGTATAGCAATGTTAACAGGAGATAATGGAATATTAACGCAAGCAAAAGAAGCAAAAGAAGCAAATATAGCAGGGACAGAAAAAGAGCAAATAAAATTAGCAATGCAAAGTTTGAAAATGAAAAAACAAGCAGATAATGTTTCAACAATAGTAGCAGCAGATGAATTGCAAAATCAGTTAATAGCAGATGGAGCAAAAAATGTAACAGTAGAAGCAGGAGCAAGTGAAAGTTTAGTAGTAAAATATGCAGATAGTAAAAATCAATATACAGTAAATCAAAATGGAGAGATAGGAGAAAATGGACAAAATCCAGGAAATCCAGATACTCCAGGGACAGGTGGAGATTTACCATCAACAGCAGAAACAAAGCCATTTTTACCAACAGGAGCGACAGTAGTAGAAAAGGATTTGAATAAAGGTATAGTAATAAAAGATGCTAATGGAAATGAATGGACATGGATAGAAGTGCCAAAAAGTATATATGCAAATACAGCATATAATGGAGGAACAGCGCCAACAAGTTCAACAGATTATGAAAAAATAGAAAGTACAATGCAAAAATATGCAGAAGCTTATAGAGAAGCTGGATTTACAGATGAATGGTATTCAGAAGCCCAACATGGATTTGCAAGTGCAGAAGAATATAATAATCATAAAAATACAATGTTAAAGAGTGTATATGAAAATGGAGGATTTTATATCGGAAAATATGAGGTTGGAACAGAGACATTGAGAACATCAGCAGGTGCAAATTTAACAACACCAGTAATAAAAGAAGGAGCATATCCATATAATTATGTAACAAATAAACAAGCTCAAGCAAAATCAAAAGAATTAGCAACAGGAGGAAAAACAAGTAGTTTAATGTTTGGAATACAATGGGATTTAGTATTAAAACATATAGAAAATAGACAAGGAAAAACACAGGCAGAATTAAAAAACGATAGTACAGCATGGGGAAATTATGGTAATGTAACATTTGAAATAACAAAAGGGAAATATTCAATTGATGATGGAAAAACATTCGCAGAAGTAAATGGAACATATACAAAAACAGAAAGTAGTGGTGTATTATTGACAACAGGAGCAACAGAAAGAAATCGTGTATTAAATATATATGATTTAGCAGGAAATGAAAGGGAATGGACATTAGAAAAAAGCACGGATGTCAACAACCCGACTGTTGACAGGGGGGGATATTATCGTAGCTATGGCTCTTTTTATCCAGCTTCTAGTCGCGATATCTTTAACTCTTCTTTCAGTTTCGAGGGTATTTCCTTTCGTTCAGCTTTATGGTAGGACTGAATGCTAAAGTCGTAAAACCATAAAAAGCCAAAAAGTTATTTTAAAAATAAAAAGTAAAAAAAGTGTCTTAATGACTTTAGATGTTAAGTGGGAAATTATATTTAATTCAAGTAAAAATCGTTGGCAAATGAAGTTGTCAACGATTTTAATATAAGTGAACATAAAAATAGCTATTTTTCAAAAAGCTAAAACATAATACAAATTGTCGAACAATGTCAAAAAATTTTTATTGACATATTATAACAAATAATGTATAATAATGGAAAAAGAGGTTAAAAATGTTTTTTAAATTAATCATATTTGTATCAATATATTTTTTTATCAGAAAATTAATCATAAATATTTTATCAAACAAATTCCAAAAAGAAATGAAATAATAATCAAGTAAAAGACATAATAATTAAAACAATATAATTATGATTAAATATAATAAAATAAAAATAATTAATTAAAATATTAACTTAAAATAATCAAATAGTAATTAATTTTGTAGAGGAAATAAATCCCCCTAAAAAATAAAAATAATATACGCCCCTATATTTATAAAAATTTATTTCTATTATTTCCTCTACAAAAAATATATAAATAATTAACGATGATAAGTTTCCCCATTAGAAATTTTAAAAGCTCTAAAAAGTTGTTCTAACAAAAATACTCTAATTAATTGATGAGGAAATGTCATTTTTGAAAAACAAATTTTTAAATTAGATTTTTGTAATAAATCTTCGGTTAAACCTAATGAGCCACCAATTATAAAAGTTAAATTACTAGTTTCTAAAGATAGTATATCTATTTTTTTAGAAAATTCTTCAGACGTAAATTCCTTTCCTTTTAAATCCAAACAAATAATATAAGAATCTTTTTTTATATGACTTAAAATTTTATTACATTCTTTTGTTTTAATTTCTAAGGAAATATTTTCATTTAATTTATCTGGGATTTTTTTATCAGATAATTCAATAATATTTAACTTACAATATTTACTTAGCCTTTTTGAATATTCATCTATAGCATCTTTTAAATATTTTTCTTTTATTTTACCTACTCCGATTATAGTTATATTCATAAATTTCTCCTTAATCCGTCCTACTTTTACATATATTATTTCACATTATATATATCAGATACTTCTTCTCTTAATAAAACATCTAGTTTTATATCTTGTCCAATTATTATATCGTTTTGAGCCAAAATAGATTTAGATGTTTCATATGCTAACTCTGGAAAGTTATTTTCCTTACTTAAGTGAGCTAATAATATTCTTTCTGTACCTTCTTTTACAAGATCTATACAGAATTTAGCAGCATCTTCATTTGATAAATGCCCTGTATCTGACATTACCCTCTTCTTTAATGAATAAGGATAAGACCCCATCATAAGCATATTAGGGTCGTAGTTTGATTCTAATACTACTAACTTTGATTTATATAAATGTCTTCTTATATTATCAGTTATCATTCCTATATCTGTAGCTATGGACATCTTCTCATTTTCCGCATAAAAGTTATATCCTACTGCATCTGATGCATCGTGAGATATCGAAAAAGGTCTTATTATTAGATCCTCTAAAGAATAACTTCTATCATTTTCAAATACTTTCATATTGCTGTCTTTTATATCCCCAAGCTTGTCCTTCATTGCACACCATGTCTTTACATTTGCAAATATAGGTATATCATATTTTCTTGATATTATACCTGCACCTTTTATATGATCTGAATGCTCATGTGTAATAAATATTCCTTTTATATTTTCTATATCTACATTTATATCATCAAGACCTGTGGTTATTCTCTTACCACTAAGACCTGCATCTACTAGTATGTTGGTATCTTTGTATCCTATATAATGGCAGTTTCCACTACTTCCGCTTCCTAAAATTGAAA
>ERZ836760.1921-NODE-1921-length-19118-cov-3.285212_pt1 | contig 19118 bp, 19 predicted proteins | sample MGYA00519941_ERZ836760 | MGnify/ENA primary metagenome ERZ836760 (study PRJEB31850, sample SAMEA3708807) | human gut metagenome | biome: human gut; feature: human-associated habitat; material: faeces | place: China | collected 2014 ... | reverse complement strand
ATCGATGAAGCGATTCGTTATCTCGGGATCGGCGCCCCGCTCCACCATATCGAAGTAGGACGAAAACGAGGCGCACCCCAGACGTTCCCGTTCGTGCGAGAGCCGACATTCAAGCAGCACGCGTTTGGACTGCATATTCAGCCCGAGCGTGCGGGATAAATACGTGCAGATTCTATCGAACTCTCTGTCGGTTAAGTGATCCAAACCTGTATTCCATTAATTACATAGGCACTCGAGTTTATACAGCTTAGCATGCTACGCACCTTGTTGCCAGAAGGAACCAACCCCTCGGGAAATCGAAGTCGCCAAGGCCGTCGTTTCCGTTGCACGAAAAGCATCCAAGAGCTCGCGAGCGCCCTGCCGCGCGCGCAGCACCTAGCAACCATGCGCGCCCGTTCGCCCTGCCGAGCGCTCGCCCGCGGACACCGCGCCCTGCCGCGCGCGGCAACGAATCGAGCATGGGAGTCGGGGAGTGCGCCCGCCCATCGGGTATGATGAAATGAACTCCGGCGGATGACGTCCCGGGCGCCCCAAGAAAAAGGACTCCGAACATGGAAACCAACCAGCCATCCATAATCGACCTGCTTATCGAGGCTCACGTGCACCTGGAAAGGCAAGGGCCGGGCAGCGACGACACGACGCGCCGAGCCTTGAGCTTCCTAGGCGAGCTTGACGGCTTCTCGAACGTAGCGGATCTGGGCTGCGGAAGCGGGCCGCAAACGCTCGAGCTTGCGCAGCACCTGACGGGAACCGTGGTCGGCCTCGACCTGTTCCCCCAGTTTATCGACGTACTGAACGAACGCGCCGATCAGCTGGGGCTAAAGGATCGGGTGCAAGGCGTGGTCGGCTCGATGGACAACCTGCCCTTCGAGCAGGAGTCGCTCGATCTTATATGGTCGGAAGGCGCGGTCGACAACATCGGTTTGGAGAAGGGGCTTGCCCATTGGCACCGCTTCCTCAAAAAGGACGGCTACGTTGCCGTAACGTGCCCCTCGTGGCTTACGAACCAGCACCCTGCCGTCATCGAGAAGTTCTGGACCGATGCTGGAAGCGGGCTGGATTCGATCAGCCACAACATCGCAGTCCTGCAGAACTGCGGGTATCGGCTCATCGCTTGCTTCACGCTACCGGAAAGCTGCTGGACCGACGAGTACTTCGCACCGCGCGAAACGGCGCTCGAAAAGCTGCTGGAAACGTACCCCGGCAATGAAACCGTGGCGGCGTTCGTGGCGGAAAACCGACGCGAAGTCGAGCTGTACGCAACGTACGGACGCCATTACGGATACGTCTTCTACATCGGAAGGAAAGCCTAGGAGAGTGCGCGGAACCGCCCGCATCCCGCCTTCCCGCACCTCATTCCGGGTGAGGTTGTTGACCAGTCTTTGTATAACAAAAGAAAGCGCCGGAGGAAGTGAAATGCTCACCATTCGGGCGCTTTGCTAATACGTACTCTAACAGGTATCACTTGATGATGCAAACTTCCCCGCTACGATTCACATAAATCAAATGCTTGATGGTTCTCAACTCGCAGCACCATTTCCGCACCTCGCGCTCAATGACCATATCGGGTAGTTTCTTCATCCTTCGAGCATCGAGGATGACGTTCTTCGACTGATGCAGCGCTTTTCGCAAGTTCTTCTCAATAACTTTCGCCTTGTCGGATTCGGGGGCTTTAATTTCCCAGATCAGCCCATTCACGATCACGTCGGCGGACGTGGTTCGGTACTCCTCGCTGCGACGGATAAACTCCACGGTCATGCCCGCCATCGCGAGCGCCTTGGCCGTTTCGTATTCGTGCGGCCAGACGTTGAGGTCTGGCGAGATGATGATCTTTCCCCTAGATTGCTTCATGGGTGCCATTATACAGGCTGCAGAAGTCGCATTGCTTTCGAAAGAAAGGGCATCCCTACCCGTGGATCTTGATAAAAAACAGGCCGCCAGGTTCTACCCTGACGGCCTGCATCTTTCGTGGAGCCAACGAGCGGATTCGAACCGCTGACCTACGCATTACGAGTGCGTTGCTCTACCAGCTGAGCCACGTTGGCATACGGCCTCTTGCGAAGCGCGAACATGAAGTATACAGAAAGCCCGCTCACCTCGCAAGAGGGCTTTCGTGGATTTCTCGCAGGAATTTCCACAACCCGGCCTGCGCGCAGGCGTGAAAGCAACAGCTTCCCCGCCAACCGGGAGCGCACCAGGCAGGCTGCTATACTGGAAACACCTTCGCGGGTCCATCGCAACGATGCGCCCCGTGCGAAAGAGAGGAGTCCTCATGCTGTACGACAACGTCATGGTCCCCTACGACGGATCGGCCTCGGCCGACGCCGCGCTGGCCGAGGCCGTGCGCTTCGCCAAGGAAGACCCCGGCCTTACGCTGCACATCGTGCAGATCATAGACACGAACAAGCTGGTCATCAACAGGTTGGAAGCGCAGAGCATAGTGGACGCAGCCGTGCCCGAAGGCATGCGCAAGGCGTTCGAGGAAGTAACGGCCGAAGCGAACGATCGTCTGCATAGCCAGATCGATGGGATCATCGACGGCTTGATGAATCGCATCCGCATCGAGATCCTCGAAGAAACGCACCCCGGAACCCAAATCGTCTCGTACGCCGACGAATGCAACTGCGACCTCATCGTCATGGGATCGCGCGGGCTGGGCGCGCTGCGCGGCATTCTGGGCAGCGTGAGCAGCTACGTTCTTCGCGAGGCCCCCATCCCCGTGCTGGTGGTCAAGGAATAGCGAAGCGCACAGCGGCCGCGCGTTGATCGTTTGTTGGGATTCCCGTGCTATGCTTCGCCGCGTGCATGCCCATTAAAGCGAAAGAACCATATGAGAGCAGGACAGAAACCTACCGACGTCACCACCGTGCTTGTCGTGGACGACGAGCCCGATATCGTCGAACTATTGGAAGAATATTTGAGCGACCAGGGCTTTCATGTTCTTACCGCCAAAGACGGAGCAACGGCGCTCAAGCGGGCTCAGCAAAAGCCCGACCTCATCGTGCTTGACGTCGGCATGCCGGAAATGGATGGTTACACGGTATGCCGACGCATTCGCGAACACCTAAGCTGCCCTATCCTGTTCCTGACGGCTCGCGTGGAAGATATCGACGCCCTTGAGGGGTTCGAGGCGGGTGCCGACGACTACGTGCTGAAACCTTTCTCGCTAGCGGTACTGGGCGCCCGCATCCGCGCGCACCTCAATCGAGAGCAACGACGCCAAACGAAAGCCGAAGTGCGCTTCGACGGCAACATCGTCATCGACTACAGCGCGCGCACCGTCAGCGTTGCGGGCAGCGCGGTCGAGCTGACGCGACGCGAGTTCGACATTGTTTCATTCCTCTCCAAACACCCTGGTCAAGTGTTTGAGCGCGATCGAATTCACGAACGCGTCGGCGGTTGGGAGAACGAGAGCGACCCATCGGTCGTCACCGAGCACATCCGACGCATCCGCAAGAAACTGGCGAAGGCTGGAGCGGAAAACGACCCCGTCGAAACCGTGTGGGGAATGGGGTACCGATGGCGCGCGTAGGTCGGGCCGGCGGCGCCGACGGCAGGCCCGCAGGCACGAGCAACGGCGACAACGGCGCGTCCGTAGGTGCGGCCCGCCTCGCGCAGCTGAGGGAACGCTGGCGCAACGCATCGCTCAAGACCTCGTTCATGGCGTACATGCTGCTGTTCCTGATTGCGGCGCTCGTGCTGTCCCTAACAACGTCAGCGCTGTTCGGCAGCCTGCAAAACGAAGCGACCGCCGATGCCTATGAAATATCGGGTCTCTACCTCTACGACAAGGAAACCGACTCCCTAGTGGCGGCGCGGTCGATCGAAGTCACGTCCGACAGCCGCCTGGCGTTCGTGCAAAGCGCACGCGACGGCATGCAGTCGATCGCGCGGGCTGAGCTGCCCGAAAGCACCGCCGTAGCGGACGCGAGCGACTACTCGTTCGTCTACGACTTCAACTACGAATCCAGCGGCGAGCAGGAAACGCCCGAGCTCACCTTCGGAACCGAAGCGACGCTCGCGAACCTGCCCGCCTACGACGCATGGGCGCGCGAGCGATTCGACGCATGGCTGGCCGAGAACCCCGACAGCCCCTATGCCCCGCTCTTCTCCCTGAACACGGCCGAAGGTTCCGCGGCGGAAGGACCCATGACGTCGCCCGTCGGCTACTACCTCAGCACGCCGGCATCACCAAGCGCATTGGCTCTTTCCTCCCTGTTCGGGTTCTTGTCGTTTCTCATGTTTCCCTTGTGGTTCGGCGTGTGCATATTCGCCGCCGCACGCCGCTTTTTCCGCATGCGGCTTGCTCCGGGCCTTGCCGTGCTCGACAACGCCACCGAAAAAATAGCCAAGCAAGACCTCGATTTCACGGTGGCGCGCGGCCGCGACGATGAACTGGGAAGACTGGCTCAGTCGTTTGAAACCATGCGTGCTTCTCTGGCGGAATCGCAAAAAGCGCTGTGGCGCACGGTCGAGGAAAGAAAGCGCCTCAACGCTGCCTTCGCGCACGACTTGCGCACGCCGCTCACCATACTGAAAGGCAAGATCGAGCTTCTGGATACGCGCATCAAAGCGGGGACGGCGTCTCCCGAGCAGCTGGAAGCCTCGACGGCGGCGCTTTCGGCCCAGGTCGAACGGCTCGAACGCTACGTCGCGGCCATGAGCAGCCTCCAGAAGCTGGAGGATCGCGAACCCGAACGGTCCGACATCGCGTTCAGCCGCATAGCCGAACTGATCGAAGATGCCGGCAACGGCCTGGCTCGCTCGAACGAGGCGCGCTTCGCCCTGTTCGCCAGTCAGCGATGCGCATGCGAGCAGCCTTCGATGCGCGTTGACGGCTCGCTCGTAAGCGAAGTGGCAGAGAATCTTCTAGCGAACGCCTTCCGTTACGCATCGAAAACCGTGTCCACGCGCCTGGACGTCCGGCCGACAGAACACGAAGGCTGTGAAGAACTCGTGCTCATCGTGGACGACGACGGGCCGGGCTTCTCATGCGCGGCCCTGAAGAACGGCTGCGCGCCGTTCTTCAGCGAGACTCCGTCGAAAGAGCGATTTGGCCTGGGGCTCAACATCAGCAGCTTGCTGTGCGACAAGCACGGCGGATCGCTCACGCTCGAAAATCGCCCCGAAGGAGGCGCGCGCGTGACGGCGCGGTTCGCATGCCGACCTTGAACTCGACCTATAGTTTACGCGACGTTGACCGGGAATAGATATTTGGCTCGTAGCATCTGATGCAAGCTAATCGCACCAGAGAATCGAGACACCCATGGACGACATCACCGCACTGCATCGAACCATCGCGCCAGGCGCCTCGTCGCAGTTCCCTCCCTGCGCCGCAAGCGCCGCTGCAGCTGCCGCTCGCGCGCGGCAGCTGCAAATAGCGAAGCGCGCGGCGTTCATCGTTGCCCTGCTGGCCTGCTCCGCAGGCTTGATTGCGCTCTGCGTTCGCTTCGGCCCCGAAGCTTTGGCGTTCGTATCGGATACCGAGCGCTTCCGCGCATGGGTGGAAGGCATGGGGATCGGGGGGCGCATCGCGTTCGTCGCAGCGAACGCCGCTCAAGTGGTGCTAGCCTTCCTTCCCGGCGAACCGCTTGAACTCGCGGCCGGATACGCGTTCGGCACGGTCGAAGGCACCCTGTGGTGTCTGGTGGCAAGCGCGATCGGAACCGGCCTTGCCCTGCTGCTCACCCGCACCTTCGGCATGCGCGTCGTGAGGCTGTTCTTCCCTCCCGAGAAAATTTCGGAAGTCAAATGGCTGCAGGACGCGCGGCGGTTCGAGCTGGTGCTGTTTCTGGTGTTCCTTGTTCCCGGAACGCCGAAAGACCTGCTCACATACGTTGCCGGATTGGGAACGAGCCCGGCGTGGCGCATCGTGGCACTCACGACCGTAGGACGCATTCCGTCTATCGTTTCGTCTACGCTCGTAGCCGGGGCGGTGGGCAGCGGCAACTACGCCGCAGCGGCCATCGTGGCTGCCATCACCGTTGGCCTGGCGGGAATCGGCGTGCTCGCCTATCGGCACGTCACGCGAACTAAAACCGAAACCGTGTAGTTATTGAGAATAGTTACTGATAACTACCGATTCGTAACCTCTCTTCTCGAACGAAGAGCGTATGATGACGACAAGAAGTTCACTGAAGTCGCCACCAACGAGCGCTATGGCCACAGCGCAACCGGCCAGCTCATCGGAGCGACACAAGGAGAGAGAGGCCCCTATGCCCAGTTTCGCTAATCCGTTTGCCGGCAACGTCGACCGCAAAATGACCAACGCCGAGCTCATGCAGGCACTGCGCCTTGACATCGCAGGAGAGCTTGAGGCTATTTACCTGTACGAATCCCACTACCTGGCCACCGACGATCCCGCGGCTAAGGCCGTGCTGGCCGACATCCGCGACGAGGAGAAGGCCCACATGGGCGAGCTCATCACGCTGATGCGCCATCTGGATCCGAAGGAAACCGAGTTCTTCCTGGACGGCGAAGGCGAAGTTCAGGAGATGCTGGAAGACCTGGGCATCAAGACGGACGGTCAGATTGCGCCGGCGCCCGCCGAACCCGCAGCAGCTCCTACGGTGGGCGATCTTTCCTAACCTTGCCACCTGTGCGGAAGGGGCCCGCCCTTCCGCCGACGACCCAGCAAGACAGTCGGCTTTGCTTTCTGCCTTGCGCGTGGCCGCACGCTTTCCCAAATCGAAAGGAGTTCGATATGGATTACCTCGCTCGTGAATCGGCCGATCTTTCGGCTGAGCTTTGGAACCGAATCGACGACGCCGTCATAAGCACGGCGCGCCAGCAATTGACCGCACGGCGCTTCCTGAAAACCTACGGACCGCTCGGCCCCGGAGCAACCACCGTCGCCGTAGACGGCGTGGCCAAAGAAGAGGTGCTCGAAGACGGCATCGGCCGCATCGTCGGGCGCACGCAACTTGAACTGCCCATGCTGTACGAAGACTTCACCCTGCTCGGGCGCGATCTTGAGCTGGCCACCCAAACGGGCATGCCGCTTGATCTGGCTCCGGCCGTTACCGCAGCCAAGAAGGCTGCGCGCCGCGAGGACAGCCTGGTGCTGAACGGCAGCCAGCTGCTGGGGACCGAAGGCCTGCTCACCGCCAAGGGCGCGAACAAGATGAAGCGCGCCGACTGGAACAAGGGCGAGAACGGGTTTTCCGACGTAGCAGCCGCCGTTTCCCAGCTTGCCAAGACCGGGTACCTGGGCCGTTACGCGCTTGCCGTGGCACCGGATCTGTTCCTGGCCTTGCAGCGCCTCCAGCCCAACACCGGTATGCTGGAGATCGACCGCATCAAGAAGCTGATCGGCGACAACGTCTACATGACCAGCGCAATCGACCAAGGCAAGGCCGTGTTGGTGTGCGCGGAGCCCGAGTACCTCGACTTGGCGCTCGGCCTTGATCTTTCGGTCGGGTACGCAGAGCTGGTGGACTTCAACCACCACTTCCGCATCATGGAAACAGCCGCGTTGCGCATCAAAGACCCCGCAGCAATCGTCGTGTTCGAGTAAACGCGAAACGGCCCGCACGCTTCACAAGGTGCGGGCCGTTTCTTTTCGAGCGGCGCAGGCCGCCGAAGCTACGGAACAGGGCGCGTAAGGGAGGGGTCTGCGCGCCCTGGGAACCGAAAGGCTACGCGTCGATCGCCGCAGCGGCGTACTGGCCGGCCAGGCGGCCGCCGCAGTACGCGCACATGAGGGAATAGCCCTCGTAGTCGGTGTACGGCGCGCTCATGAGCGTACCGTTGTCGGCGCCCGCCACGTACAGACCGGGGATGGCCACGCCCTCGGCGTCGATAGCCTGCAAGCGGTCGTTCGTGCGGATGCCGCCGATGGTCACCCAAGCGCTGGGCTCGTACTGCATGGCGTAGAACGGACCGGCGGCCACCGGCTGCAGGAAGCAAGCCGGCTTGTAGAACTGGTCGTCCTTGCCCGCAGCGCACGCAGCGTTGTAGGTTTCAACGGTCTTCGCCAAATCAGGGGCGTCAATGGCCTCTGCCAGCGCCTCGATCGAATCCGCCTTGAAGGCCCAGCCCTCTTCGACGGCGGCGTCGAAGTTCGCCTGAACGTTCTCGAGCGCCTTGCCCTTGAGGGTCATCATGCCGGTGCGCCAGTTCTCGGCGTCGGAGCCGCACAGCGTCCACGCATCGGTGCCCGCGTTCAAGCCGTCGACGTACGTCTGGTCGACCACCGCGTAGTACTTCCCGCCCACCAGTGAGATGGCTCCGCCCAGCGCCAGCGGAAGGTTCGCGAACTTGCCTTCGTTACTGAAGCGACGGCCCTGGTTGTTCACCAGCAACGTGCCGTAAATGCCCACCGTGAACGCCGCGTTCTTGCGATCGTACAGGCCGTCGGCCTTCTGATTGGAGCCGGCGAACTCGTTGCCCGCGATGCCCCACTGCGTGGACACCTGGCCGCCCGCAGCCTGCACCATGTCGATGCCCTCGCCCACGGACAGGATGTTGCCCAGCGGGTTCACGAACGTGCCGAACTTCTCCAGCATCATGTCGGCGCTGCCCAAGAAGCCGCCGGTAGCCACGATGACCTGCTTGGCCTTCACGTCGATGACGCCTTCGCCTTCGCACTGCACGCCGACGCATGCGCCGTTTTCCATGATAAGGCGCTTGCCAGCGGTGTTGAACAGGAACTCGCCACCTTCGGACTCAACGAATTCCTGAAGCGGCTTCATGCGCGCCTCGCCCTTGGCCTGCGTCTTCGAGTCCTTGGGATCGGCCTGGAAGTTGGCGCGCACCGAAGCATGGCCGGCGCCGTAGTTGTCGGGACGCAGGCCGGTGGGCACGCCGAAATCGCTGGTGAACTGGTCGATGGTTTCGCCGGAAATCTCCACGGCGGCCTTGATGGCGGCAGCGTTCGTGGACCAGTGGCCGTACTCCATAATATGGTTGAACGCTTCCTCAACCGTAAAGTCGATGCCAGCTTCCTGCTGCAGCTTCGAGCCGACGATGAACGGGCCGCCCGCCAGCGAGCCGTTCGCCACGCCCACGTTCGCGCCCTTTTCGATGACGACGACGCTCTTGCCGGCGCGCACGGCCTCGACCGCAGCCCACATGCCAGCGCCGCCCGCGCCAACTACGGCGATGTCGCACTCTTTCGTCTGGTCGGCCGTTTTCATAGCGGCGTCGTCGCCCTTTGCGGACTCCGACTTCGATTCGCTCGACGCCTGCGGGGCGCAACCGGCCAGCGCGGCGGCTCCGCCCAGCGCGGCCACGCCTCCCAACGTCAGAAAGCTGCGGCGCGACAGGCCCTTGGTGATCTCGCTCATAAGAACTCCCTCCGAAGAATTCACGTGTCCGTCAGCTTGAGCGCGGCGTCGGTGCCGCATGCCAAGCTGATCGGCTGCCCTCCCTGGGCTCTTGGGCCATCATGCGTTCAACCTTGGGGTTTGTCGCGGGTGAACCGCCCAGCAAGGGGGGTGAATCCAAGCTCACCCCTGCATTCACCCCTCCCGAAGCACGGCATGCATGCAGGCAGGCGACTGCCGCAAAGACGCGCTCGACGCATGGTTTGACCAAGCGCTCAGCAAAAGCCCTTGCCAGATACCCAGCATTTGCGGCAGCGCGCAGCGCGCCCGCATCCTCACGATGCAGGCGCGTCTCTTCGTAACGCCACGCACCCGACCTGGTACAATATGGCAACCACAAGGAGGCGCCGTGAAACCAAGTGATGTCGTACGAGCCATCGTTCCCGAAGATCAGGCAGAAGAGGAAGATTCTTTTGCTGCGCTGCTGTTCCCCCTGCGATTTTTGGGCATGGGGCTGCTTGTCGCATGGCTATGCTGCACGCACGTAACCTTCATTTTTCCTGGCTTCGGATTTCCCGACGCGTCACTTGCGGCCATCAATTACGGGATGCGCGTAGGCGACGTTGGCACGTTTTTGGTGCTCGCCCTTTTTTCAAACCGCATCGGTCGCCTCGGCAGTCATAAAAAAGCAAGCGCAGCATTCGTAATCATCACGGCAGCAGGGACAGCGCTTCTGGGACTGGTCTTGTTCCCCGCAGGAAGCGCAGCGGCAATTCTGTTTGCCGTATCGGCCGTAACGGCTATCGGCGGGGCCTTTCTCTTTTGCCTTTGGGCGGAAGCGTACAGCCAGATGGGAACCACGCGCACGCTCATGTACGGCGCAGGTTCGTGCATCACCGCCGCCGTAGTTTCGTTCGCAGTCAGCACCATGCAGGAACCGTACGCTATCGCCGCAACGGCGCTGCTTCCCTTGGCGTCGTTGGCATGCGCCCTGCTGAGCTTGCGCATCCTTCCAACGGAACCTGCCCGCTCGGCGAACACACGCTACCCCCTTCCCTGGAAGCTGCTGGGCATCATGACGGCCGCCGGACTTCTTTCCGGCACCGCAGGATCGGTCATCCCCGATGCCACCTGGATGGGAGCCATCCACCGCGTGGTGGCGACCGGACTCGCGGGTATCGTGATCATCGTGATGGCGCTCACGCTGAAAGATCGTATCGACGTGCGGTTCCTTGCAAAGGTTGGCCTGCCCCTTTCCATCATCGCGCTGGCAGCGATTCCCTTCGCTGATCCGCAATGGGGATTCGCCGTCTCGTTTTCCCTCAAGCTGGCATACGTGTGGTTCACCATGTTCGTACTGCTCATGCTGGCAAACATCGCGTTTCGCTTCGAGGTTCCCACCCTGCGGCTCTTCGCCCTTGCCCGCGCGTTGAGCGAGTTGGGAATTTTCGCGGGAATCGGCATCCGCCAATGCCTGCTGCAGAACAGCCTGTTTTTCAACGAGGCGTTCCTTGTTGGATTGGCGCTGGGCGGCATCGTGCTGGTTTTAGTATGCGCACTGGTCTGGACCAGCGAAAAGTCCGTGAACGGAGACTGGGGCGCATCGGGAATAACCCTTGACGGACAGCTGCATGTGCCCGGTCCGCGCGAACGGTTCATGGCGCGATGCGAGTCGCTAGCGGAACGATACGGCCTCACGGCCCGGGAAACCGAGATCATGGGGCTCATCGCCCAGCGAAAAAGCCGCGCCGAAATCGAGCAGCAGCTGTTCCTTTCCGAGAACACGGTGAAGACCCATGTTCGTCATCTGTACGCCAAGCTCGGCGCGCACTCAAAAGCCGACGTCATAGCCTTGTTCGAGGAGTGACGCCCGTGCAGCGTGGGCACACGCGTCACGTGGCGCGCAGCACGTGGCACGCGGCACGCTGCACTCGGCACGTGGCACGTGGCACGCGGCACACTGCACCGAAGCCCATGGGCCCGCTGTCAAAACGGACGAGTTTTGCGGGACTTTGGCCGGAAATTTCGCCCCTCGGAAGCAAGGTTTGCGAGTAGCTTTCGCATAATGCCAGGTCAGAAGCGTGCGCATTTTGTTTATTCTCACTCGAGGACCCGCAAAACTCGTTCGTTTTGACAGAACGCACAGTCCACGCCAGCCATCGTCGATCCGCCGCCCGCTCCGCAGCGCCCCCTCTCCTGCCGCAAGCGCTTCGTGCTATGATGCTCTACCGTGACCGAAATCATTCAACATAGCGCGCGCCCTTTGTGGACCTACAAGGTGTTCCTCCTGCTGGCAGCTGCCATTTGGGGCTTAGGCACCGTCGTCATCAAGTCGACCGTCGACGCCTTCCCTCCTGCGTGGCTGGTAGGAGTGCGCTTCACGGCCGCCGGCATCATCCTGGGCGTCATCATGCTGCCGCGCTTCCGCAAGAATCTAGATGCGGATCACCTGAAAAAAGGCGGGATTCTGGGAGCATGGCTGTTCCTTGCGTACTGGGCAAACTCCACGGGGCTCACGGATACCACAGCTTCCAACAGCGCTTTCTTGACATCGCTGTATTGCGTGATCATCCCGTTTTTAGGCTGGGCGCTGCGCGGATCCAAACCCACGCGATTCAATGTAGCGGCAGCCATCGTGTGCGTCGCAGGCGTCGGATGCGTTTCGTTTGCAGGCGCATCGGGACTGTCGCTGCGATTCGGCGATCTGGCCACCCTGCTTTCCGCCCTGTTCCTGAGCTTTCATGTGCTGTTCACGGCGAAATACGCGCGAGGGCGCGACATGACGCTGCTCACCGTGGTGCAGTTCATCGCAGCGGGCGCACTTGGTTTCGCCGCAGGCATCGCGTTCGAGCCGACGCCTAATTTCTCCGCGTTGGGCCTGGATACCTGGACCAGCTTGGCCTACCTGGCCGTCTTCGCTTCGTGCATAGCGCTGCTGCTGCAAAACGTCGCAGTCGCGCACGTTGACCCGGCTCCGGCATCGTTGTTCTTGGCTACGGAATCGGTTTTCGGGGTAACGTTTTCCATTATGTTTCTGGGCGAAGCCCTCACCGCACCGCTGTTCGCCGGGTTCGCTCTTATCTTCGCCGGCATTGTGGTGAGCGAATACCTACCTTTACGAGCGGAAAAGAAGCGCGCGGCCCGAAAGGCAAAGCCACGTGATTAAACGGTTGCGCGGGCGCGTGACGCCAACCGATAACCGCCCGACAAGCCGATCCGCGCCCAAAAGCAGAACGATAAATGTCACTTGCCTATTAGTAGACTATGTCATATAATAGTACTCGTCTGAAGCACCCTGAACCGGAAAGTCCTCCAACGCTTTCCGGTTCTCCTTTTTCTGGGGCACATCGCGCATCGATCGCTCTTGACACCCTTTGCATGTACCGCGATCGAGCGCACCAGGCAACGCACCGTCAGAACCTTCAATTCATCCCTCTGAAGAAAGAAATACCGAAGACCTAGTACGCTTGGAAGGATGCTGAAACCCGTCTTCTTACTACAATTGAAAAGGCTTATCTCCACGCAAGACGAGGGGTCAAAGCGTGAAGGCCTGCACAAGAAACAACTTACGCACGGGTAGAGGAGATGGTTGATGAAAGCGTACAAAACAGTGGTATACAGCTTTTTTATCGGAGGGTTATTTGCGCTCATTGCCCAAGCCTTGGTGACGGTATGGACCCAGCTTCTTGCCAACACTCCCATGGAATTCTTCATCGGCGGCTCCACCCTTATCAGCATGGGCGTCATCGGATGCGTGCTGGGAGGATTTGCAAACTATCAGATCGTAGAGAAATGGGGGACTTTCGGAGCCCTTCTTCCGTTTTCAGGTTTCGCCATGGCCGTCGGCATGAAGATGATCGGACCTTGGACAAAAGACAATGCTAGCGTCGGAAAAGCCATCATCCCTGGTCTTTGGTTGGTGATTTGGTTCAACCTTGTGGCGGCAGCCATCAGCATCCTGTTTGGCTACATCTACGGCATGGCAGGCATAGAGCCCTTGATCAGCCTCGAAAAAAACACCACCTCCACAGTGTTTCCTCTTTCCTTCTTGATAGGCGGCGCGCTCTGCATGCTGTTCCAAGTTGTCTACTTGATAGTTAAAAAAATAACTCCCAAGTGCAAGCCGCTTTGGATTCTGCTTACGGCATGGTTTTGCGGATCCGTTTTCGCGCCACTGGGCATCTCTGGCGCACTTGCAAGCTTGGCGGGACAAGGCTTCAGCGTACTTATCCCCGTTGGTGGTTACAACATGTACAACGTGGGAATGTCGTTCGCTATGGGAGCTTTCGACGACGGCTTGCTCCATCTAGGCTCGTTCTTCCTCGCCGTCGCAGGACTGTTCTTTACGGGACTTGCAACCTTTTTGATCTATAAGGTAAAGTTTGGCCGAATGCCGCTTGAAGAAGTTCATCGCATGAAAGGCCAGGAGTTCATCGACGGAATATAATGAACCTACGTGCAAACAAAGCGCGGCAAGGAGACCGGCATGTCAAAGAAAGCAAGCAAGCAATTCTCTAAGGCCTTCGAAACCATCGAGACTTTGAAGGCAAGCAACCGCAAGGCGTTTATTAAGATCCTTGCGGCCATGGCAGTCGTCCTATTGCTCGGCCTCGGACGCACTGCCCTCGACGTGTACGGCCTCATTCCATCCGAGTCGGTTGGCACAATAGCCAGCGGCGCTGTTTATCTGATAGCTATATTTATGGCTTTCATTGCAGGGCAATCGGGCATCAGCATTGCCAAAAATCGACGCGAGATCGACAGCATCTGTGATCGTACGGGAATTACGAAAGACCGCATCAAGACACACCGGTAGAAGCGCCACCCGTAAAGCAGCTCACCTCTACCGACCTAAAAGCGCTGCCCCTTATAAAAAGGGGCAGCGCAAAACCATGGCATCATTTCCAAAATGAGAAGCCTATCTCATTTTGACATGCGCAACGGTTCGTTCACACGCGTCAGACATGGACGAATATCTTCGGTCAGTTGATCCGTTCTTCCCTTCTTACACGAGTTGTAGCACACTTCACCGCAAATCGTACACACCACAGGCTCGGGAACCGCCATGGCCGTCAAATCAAACCCGCATTTCGTACATGGGTTTGGTTCAGAGAAATGCTCCAGATCCACCGCATTGAACATACCGCACTCCGGACACTTGACCGGGCGTTTGCGCGGCGGTCTGCAACCGCCGCAAATCGGATTACACGACCAACACACGTTCTCTCGCTCCCTTCAACCGATCTAGACGCACGAACACCTTGTCGTCGCTCTTTGCGATCAATGGTAGCAAGAGATAGTCCCTCATCCATCATCCCCAGAGTCCCATATTTAACTAAGGACACACAGGTTCGACCAATCATCCTTCTCAACGCATTCGCTTGCTATATAATATATGACGTAGTCTAGTATGATCGCATGTCACATGCGCGCGACACGCGGAAACTCACGGGGAACAGCGCGCATACTCAACCCATGGAGGCTATCATATGGCAAGCCATCACTTCACTCTCACCTCGTACGACCCGGTTTACGTAGTCGCCGAGGAAATCCGAATTCCCGAAGACGCCATCAAAGACCAGGCAATCCGCTGGTTGAAAAACATGATTTGCAAGGCCGGTGAAGAGCCTAAACTTACCGACAGCTGGATCAGCACCCGCACCGAAGACTTCAAGAGTGTAGATGACCTGTTGATCTTCATTCGATACAACATGTATAAAGACAGCAGGGAGCTTCAAGAACTGGCAGACCAAGACGTTATCTGCAAAGAACTCGCGACGCGTTTGGTTGAAGAGCTCCCCGAAGATCTCGTTGAAGGTGCGCTCAACGACGCGAATGTACGCCTTGAGGAAATGATCGCCCGGAACGGTATGACCCTGGAGAGTTTCAGCCAACAGCGCGGCATCACGGTTGAGCAAGTGTACGCCGACGTCAAAGAGCGCACGCTTCAAAGCCTCCGAGAAGACTCCGCGCTCGAAGCCTACGCAACCCATCAGGGAATAATCGTTGAGCCTGAAGATTATTACGATATCATTCCCGGAGACAGCATCCAGGACAAGGCGCGGAAGAGGCGCCAGATCGAGATGCAGGGCCGCCTCGCCCAAATGGAAGAGTACGCCCGAAAGACCAAGGCCCTAAAAGAAGTCATGGAAAACGCGAGGATCAAACGCAAGGCTACCGACACGGAATGGCTGCGCTACGGAGACACGAGCAACGACGTGCTCAACGCGAACAAGCAGTTCCCTGACAGCTTCGTAGGATTGTAAGACGTAAAGCGCGAAGCATCTAAAAGGATTCTTTTCGATGCTTCGCGCAAAAGAGAAAATCGAAGCCCCGCGCCGCAACGCGAATGCAAAAGAACCCCCGCCATACTTGAAACCAGGCGGGGGTTCTTTTGCACTATCGGCGAAAAAGCTTAGCGATAGTCTTCGCCCTGGTCGCCACCAAGCAGCTTCGACTGCTCTTTGAAATGTTTGCTCTTTTCGGCAGCAGAAACAAAATTCTCAGGCGCATCTTCGATTTCGAGAATCTCCACTTCGAAATTGAGATTCTGGCCAGCCAAAGGATGGTTCAAGTCAAACACCACCACGCCCTTGCCAACCTCCAAAACCGTCGCAGGCATAGGCGATCCGTCTTCGCCGCTTGCTAGCATAATGCGCTTTCCCACTTTGACGTCGGAAACGGGAATCTGCTCCAAGGGAATGCGCGCCGTATAATCCTCTAAGTACTCACCGTATCCACCGTATTCATCAACGATAAACGTAGCACGCTCGCCCACTTCGTTCATCTCCAGAATAGCCTTCTCGAATCCGTCGATCGCCATATCCATACCCGTTTGAAACTTCATCGGATTCTCCGGCGTAGCGAACCCAAAAACCGTGCCATCATCGAGCTTACCCGTGTAGGTAAGAGTTACCGTAGAGCCAAGTTCCATCTTCGATCTCCTTTTCGAATCGATTGTCCACCACAACGCGACAGACAATCCAGCGGGCAGTTCGCTTATTCAACCGGTTCTTCTACCACCGTGACCACAGCCGTCTCAACCAGCCATTCCGTCGATTTCGACTGACGACACATCTTTCGGACGGACGCCATGCGACCGCTCTTTTCCCAATCTTCACGCGTGCCCTCAAGGCCGCGCTCGCTCGAAAACATTCCATCGATGTCCTCTTCGGAAAGCTCCCAGCCCTTTTGCGCGAACAGGGATTCAAGAGCGCAGTCGATAGCTGCGCGGCGTTCTGCTTCGATCGAGATTTTTTCTTTCATCTTGTCGCCATCAATGCTGTTCTGCAGCATCCATTGCTGCAGGCTGGTTCCCTGCTGCTTGAGCGACTGAATCATCTCGCGTCCGACATCTTGACGAATAAAATCAATGTAATAAGCAGGGACGGCCCCTTCTAGGCGATTGACCAATTGATCAATCGCTCGATCTACCATCAGACCGGGGAGGTCTTTCCCCTTCTGCATATTGATGGCCAATTTCAACTGCTTCCGCAGATCATCAACATTTTCGCAACCAACTTTAACCGCAAATGCGTCATCCACTTCAGGCACGATGCATCTTCGCAAACCCTTGACTTCGACGATCGCGCTCAACTCGCCGTCGCCGTATTCCGATTCGCCTTCGGCATCTTTTGCCTCGAAGTCGAATTCGAGCCTGTCGCCGACTTTCGAACCAATTACCTGAGCATCAAACGATTCGGGCATGGTTCCCTCGCCCAGACCTATCATGCGGTCGGCCGCTCCAAGACCAGACACCATCCTGCCGTGGTTCGTCACGGTCAAGGTCATTTCAACATAGTCACCCCATTCGGCTTTATGCTCAGCATCGTCGATCGTTTCAAAAGAATGGTAATAGCTTTGCAGTTCGCGAATCTGAGCTTTAATATCCTGCTCGGTTGCCTCCTCGGGCGGCATCACGATAGAAACCGGTTCATAACTTGCCAGATGCATGCTCGGCGCAACGGGTCCGGACACATCGAACGAGAACGGCTTCCCTTCTTCCAGCATCTCGGCAACGTTGAATTGAGGATCCCCGATAAAAAGAACTCCCTCATCATCGATAGCTTTGAAGGCAAATTCATTGATAAGCGTCTCGGCAACTCCGCCCATAGCGTTCGCATGACCGCCTACGCTTTGCTCCAAGATATTGCGAGGGGCTTTGCCTTTCCGAAAGCCCGGAATATCTTTTTGAGAGATCTGGCGAAAAAACTCTTTCGCTGATTCTTCGACTTCCTGCACCGTTGCGACCATGGTGAAAGAGAGCTCTTGAACCTCGCCATCATCCACGCGCGTTTTGTCTTTGATTAGCACGATTTCCCCCGAGTAGTTCGAAGATGTTTGGCTTTTTTGAACCCTGTTCAACTTGCATTCAAGCCCGCTGACTGCATGGTAGTAATTGTACCACAATCGCCCTGCTATAATTCTTGTTATATGGCCTTTAATCAGGCTAAACTATCAAAAGCAAGGTGTTTGTAACTTAGCAGAAAACGCCCGAAAACTACGATGAAAACACCGAAACGAATAGGCTTATTTTCCTTTGTTTGCAGGGAGGAAATCATGGGGACCTACGAGCGCGAGCAGCAGCACATCAAACAGGGAATTGCCCAGCGAGGCCAAGCAGCACTCGACTATTTTGCGGAGCTGGATGCCGAGCTTTCTGAAGAGGCATCCTGCCTTACGCATCGCCCGGATTACAGCAAAACGCTCTTCGCACCTGAGCACGATGACATCTACCGGGAATTCTGTTCTTACCTCGACCTACCCAAGCCTCGCTTCTTCGACAAAGTTGAAAGCCCTCTCGTGATCGAAGGGCTCACGGCAGCCGATGTCTACTTTGCTATGAAGTCGAAGAATCCGCGAATTGTTTCGATAGACGGAGCGGCTGTATACAACATGCTCGTCAAGCTTCGTACGCAACCCGAAATCACCAAGCGGGTGCTGAGTTTCACTCCCACGTGCTACAAATGCGGATAGCAGGCTCTACGCAGGATCAGCCGTATTCAAACGAATAGCGCATTTTTGCAGCTCGTCAACCATGTGCATGTCTACCGCTCCATCGCACGCGAGCCCCTGATCAATCTGCGCGTCAATCAAAAAGCAGGCTCGAACGAAATCTTCGTTCTGCTGGCTAAGCATCCCCAAGCGACGCGCGACCTCGAATCCCTTTTCAAGATCGGTCGATTTCGCAACTCGCCAAAGATGCAGCGTCACCAAGCGCACCGACCCTTGAAAACGTCTTTCAACAGGAACTTCCACCGCGCGACCTCCTTGTATTGCCCTCAGCAATGATGCGTCTCGTCATACAAGTCGCCTATACCGACTATAATGGAGCAAGCAAAAAGTCCAACCCCGATCGAACAAATAACCCCAGACCAGCATGCAAAAACCGCATCTTCAACAACCCATTGTCGAACAGATACGAACGGAGCGCCCGCATGTCCGATGAAGCACTCGATGCAGCCCTCGCCGAATACGCCGACGTCGAAAAACGCTACGTGCAAACCCTTGAGAAAAAGGGGTTGATATTCGCTCCAAAATACGCTGACGCCGATCTTTGCGCCCAACTTCGCACACGCCTGATTGCACGAGGAGTTGCTTCGCGCAATAGCGGGGCAAGTCTCAGCGTGGGGCATCTTTCGTCGGCCTGCGTGGAATGCACCGGCAACCGCGGATCGGAAACGTTTTCCACTACGTTCAAGTGCCACCGAGATTGCTATTTTTGCTTCAACCACAACCAACCCGAATACGAAACGTTCTTTCGCGAAGGCTGTCCCTGGAAGGAAACCCTCGAACGATCGGCAAGCGAGAACCAAACTCTTGCTTGCGTGGGTCTAACCGGAGGCGAGCCTC
>ERZ836760.1896-NODE-1896-length-19435-cov-3.028277_pt1 | contig 19435 bp, 21 predicted proteins | sample MGYA00519941_ERZ836760 | MGnify/ENA primary metagenome ERZ836760 (study PRJEB31850, sample SAMEA3708807) | human gut metagenome | biome: human gut; feature: human-associated habitat; material: faeces | place: China | collected 2014 ... | reverse complement strand
AAATTTACTTTTTCGCTATGTGTTTATTTTAAAAAACAACGAAGTGTATAAATGTTGTTTTAAATAACATCTTTTAACGCCATATTATTTGCTATTGTTGTTTTATAAAATAACTTTGCGGTGTAAATATTGGTTTTTAAAACAACACGATAATGGAAACACTAAATAAAATATACGGAAAGAGAGAAATCATGTTAGTAGCACATAGAGTCGCTAAGGAGTGTAAGCAATCAATGAGTAAATCATTGAAAGAGGCTTGGGCATGGTTCAAGAAAAATAGCTCTACTTTCAAATGTTATTTGAGTGTTGTGATCAAGGAGAAACGCAAACAAGTATTGAGTGGCTTTAATTTGAAACGTGCGATCTTATCTCAACCAGTGGATACCGCCTCTACTTATAATTTCCAAAATCAAGTGTTCGACACGAAATATAATTGTTTATTCAGATAATACATAATACCATGAAACTAATCTTAGATAACGAAACATTGAGAGTTTACATGATCCCGTTTGCCGGAACTAGTGTACTATTGTTTAAACACAAGGACACGGGGAAAGTCTTTTTAGAATTTGATGCGAGTCGTGACAACGAGAAAGCTGTTACAGAGTTTCTACATTCCCCGGAATACGATATGCTTAATTTAACTTTAGGATATACATTATGAATCAATTAACTAAACAAAGTAGCGACAGCGAAATCAAAGCTTATTTTAATGCTGTCTTGAAATTATCCAAATCGGATAACGAATATCCAATCAATCTTGACGAGGTGTGGCCGCTTGTTTATTCAGAAAAGAGTAAAGCCGTAAGAGCCTTAAAAGAAAATTTCATCGAGAATGTTGATTTCAAACCGTTCGCCCAAAATGGCGAGCGGTTATCAAACGGACAATTTTCGGGAGGAGGAACCATATATTACCTCACTTTATCTTGTATGGAATTTTTCACCGCTCGCAAAGTCCGTCCCGTCTTCGAAGTCTACCGCAAGGTCTTTCACAAGACCACATCATTCCAGTTAAACCCGGCAGATCCTTCCATCGTGAAGGCGAAGATCATGGTGGCCAAATTCGCCATGAACACGCTAAACATGAACGATAGTTCCAAGCTATTACTCGTGAAGTCAATCGGTGATCCGTTAGGCTTGCCGTTACCGAACTACACGGAATCGGTAGATCAACTTCTCTCCCCTACCGAGTTGTTAAGCCGCATGGGGAACCCCATATCGACACGGGAGTTTAATCAAAAGATGATAGCTGCGGGGTTACTAGAAGTAAAAGAAAGACCGTCCAGCTCCGGTAAGACGAAGACTTTCAAATCCCTCACGAAAGAGGGCATGAAGTATGGGGAGAATCAAGTAAATCCAAGCAACCCGAAAGAGACCCAACCGCTCTACTACGTTGGAATGTTTGAAAAATTGTTTGACATGGTAACGATGAATAGACAGATAGTATAGCCACCCCCTGTTTGTAAGCGAATCCCCGGTTCCAGTTGTGGCCGGGGATTTTTATAGTAAACAATCTACAAATTATTGTTTAAAATAGGTAATAATTCATTTAACACACAACTTTTCAAGAGTGACTTCGTATAAGTAATACACGACGTGAAAATATCAAAAAACGATCGTTAAATGATATTCATTTTTTGCTTCCCCCTGATATCACCTTGATCTTATCCTTCCCTTGATTTGTTGTATGTTACGAACAAAAATGCGCCAACCTCGTGCAAGATTCTCCAACTATCAAAAAACGATCAATTAATGATTATGTTTTCCATCGTGCAAACGTTATAATTACTAACAAATTTGTGAAAATGATTTATTACATAGGCCTGAACGGGGATGCAAAAATGTTTGCTCATAATTTTAATAGTCAACGTGTTATAATATTCGTGTATTCGTCGGGAAAGATATTCGTGGAGGCGGATAATGGTTGCGTGATCAAGGAATATATAGATTCAGGGTACTTTAATAAATTCGTGAATTACTTGCAAAAACAAGGGATAAAAGTGGTATCTTTGCAATAAGAACTCCAAGAGGGTCAGGTGCATTCACGTGTGCTTGACCCTCTTTTTTTATTAAAAGATAGCAATATGAACGTTTTCCCGAGTAAATTCAGATTTCTGTTCGAACGTGATGGAATTCAATACGAGTGCAAGTATTCCCCGGACGAGTGGAATAATAACGTGTTAAACTGGAACAGAAGTTCGGACAGTGCCGGTATCATGATCAAATATTCCACCAGCTTTACTTTTATAAAAGAAGACGCAGACTACTTGAGAGATTGTTTTAATACTGATGGTGTTTTTGCAAAAGTGCGGTTTGTCGTGGAAGAATATGATTACGAAACTTTTAGTTTCAAACCTTATTATAGCGGGGATATTGATTTCTATTCTTACGAGAACACCAGGAATAAAGTATCTATCGTCACTTCGGATATAAGTTACAAGGCGTCAATCGATGCGAATTTAGACACGACCTATGAAATTGATATTCCTAACGCATCTGATTTTGTCAGGTATGATAGATTGATGATATTGAGTAATTCAAGTTTTTATTCATTTTACGAGGACAACACGTTATCCGGCGCTAAGCAAAGAACAGATGTTTTTTCTTCTATGATAATGAATAAAGAGGATTTTGATCCTAAAAATATTTTTCATGACGTTGATCAAGGAACAATGTCTAATGACAATTGGATCGCAATGTTTAACGATCAGTCAAACATCACTTGTAATGTAAAGTACAAGATAAATAAGATCACGTTTTCATGGACTGGAAATCTTGATGGTTTTTCAGCTAATTGTTCCATATATTTAAAAGTAGGTGATTCAACGTACTCCGTGTACAAATATGAATCTAGTGGGACACCATTATTTGTGACTCAAGACGTATACACGGAAAAAACAATCACATTTAACGTGAATAAAGGAGAGAAGATTTTCGCCGTTATTGATTATACATGTAAAGGGCATGGGACACTTAGCTCTGCCGTGCAAATGACTGTTGATGCAGATTTAGAGGTAAGTTTTGATTATACTTATAGATCAAGTAAAAGTAAGGACATTTTCGGGTTGCGCCCGTTGGATCTATTATCTAACTTGGTAAATAAAGCGACCGAGGGACAATATAATAAAATCAAATCCGATTTATTGACGATGGGAGAGGTAAGCAAAATGCTTATCACCTCCGGTAATCTCATACGTGGCATACAGGGAGCAAAGATAAAAACATCTCTTAAAGATTTCTTTCAAGCATTTAAATCCATGTTCGGTGCAGCCTACACGTTTAGAAATATTGATGGGGTAGAAACGTTGGAGATAGAGAATATAAACTATTTCTATGATCGAAACACGATGATCACGGAAGTAGGTGATATTAACGATTATTCAATGAAAGTGAAGGATAATGATATATACAACAAGCTTAAAATAGGATATGAAGATCAAACGTACGACGAGGTAAACGGGAAGAAGGAATTTAACACTACCCTTGAATTCTCGATAAATTCGAAACATAATGGAAAGGAATTGAATCTTGTCAGTCCTTATCGTGCGGATATGTACGGTATCGAGTTTACTATAATAGATTACGAGCAGCAAGAGACAACGGATAGCGATAATGATAATGACGTGTTCATTATCCATACTGGAAGTCAAATATACGGTTTTATAAACGGGTATTCTTTAAACCGCTACTACAAGATATTGAATAGCGATAATTTTGCGGGGGATACCGCTTTCAACGTTTATTTATCTCCCAAGAGATGCCTGCTACGCCAAATAGAATACATTAAAAGCTTATTCATGTTTTCTGGGGGAACGTTGAAATTCGCTTCTTCTCCAAAAGATTACAATGTGACATCAACAGGTAACATTATTGAACATTCGGATATAAATTTGGACGGATATAATTACTTGTTCAAACCGATCAATCATGAATTTGAAACGATAGTCCCTAGAAATATTTCTGAATTGATCGAGGAAGGATACAGGGGATATATAGCATTCATTAACGAAGGTCAAATATTAAAAGGATTTATAGAATCTATAAGCGAGAATCCCGGAAGGAATAAATCTCAGAAATGGAAATTAATCGAGTTGTAATATTGATTTCAATATAAATTTTATTACATTTGTATTGAAAAGAACCCCAAGAGGGTCAATGCACGCGCTAATCGTGTATTGACCCTCTTTTTAATTGAATATTATGGCATTGACGTTTCCCCGGCTGAACCCAATAGTGTTCAAAGAAGAAAATATTTTATACACGGAAAAATATAACACTCCTTTTATTCAAAAATGGGATAAAGGTGATTATATCGTTTTTCAAGCACATTACGGGGGAAGTATAGCAAGGGGAGAAGTGGAGGCGAGTATCGTGGACGATAATTTAAATGTCGTGCTTCAGTTTGATAGTACAATCATTGATATTAATAACTGGTATCAAGTTATTTTTAGGGGAAGTTGTAATTTGCCAGATGGCATATATAGAGTAAAATTGTACTCTACTGCCGGAAAGTTTACTTTTTATTCAAATTGTATACAGATTGGAACTTTCCCCGAAAGTTTGTTGCTAACATATACTTGTAAAACAAATAAATTTGATTGTATTTTTCGAGATTCTGAATACGCTTACTTTTTCGTGCTGCGAGTTGATGGAGGGGTTAAATCGTCGGATATAAGTTACAATTCGGATGATGTAATCTACACTTCGCAAGATAGAGTGGTATACTTGCTTGATTCTATCCCTTACACCGTAAGGAAATACACGTTTGGTAATTCATACGGTCTACCTTCTTGGTTGGCAGACAAGATTAACAGGTTGTTATCGTGTGATAGTATACTAATTAACGGGGTAAAAGTCGTTAAAAATGACGGGGCGAAACTTGAAGTTATTGGATCGGATGCTTACCCTTACGTGGGGTTAAATATTGAACTTTTAAGGCAAGAAGAAGGATATTCAGAAGGATTGTATTTCGATGAAGAAGAGATGATGCAGGGAGGAATGACAGTTGAGATGGTTGATTCTACCCCTTCTTATTCAATTTCTGCTCCAAGAACAGGAAGAATTCATATTGAAACATTTGAAAACACGTTCAACTAATGGCAACTGAAGATAATTTACGAGATAGGGCGAAAGAAATTAGAGGAGCTTTTGAACCTTCATCAGTCACGAACGAGGCTGTTGGCGGGCTATTGCTTGATATTATTAATTTCTTCATTGACTATGGTGGAAATGGTGGAGGAGGGGGAAAACCTGATGCTCGTTATTGGAGCAAGGAAGAGTTGAAGATGTTGGATCAATATTTGTATGTTTTAAATGACAAAATAAAGGCGTTATACGCTGATTCCGCAGGAGATTCAGAATTGTTTAAAGGTCATAAATGGGAAGATTATTTTGACCAACCCCTCCGCACCTTCGACCCCGTAAAGTTCAATAGCGTTACCTCCACAGACTTCGAGAGCAAGTTAAAGGGATGGATAATAGACGCCCTCGGTAACGCCGAGTTTCGAGACTTGTTGATTCGTTCTTTCAAGAGCTGGAACTTCGCCGCCGGTCCCCTCGGTGCCGGTGTCGGGATGGTGAACGATGACGAGTTGCAAACGGATAAATTGCTTGTCCGAAAGATCATGTACGTGCTGGAAATGATGATCCAGCGCATGAGGTTCCAGGGCGGCATAATGGTGTTAAGCCCGGCAACGGGGTTCAAGATTGACCGTGTTGAGACCTTTGACACTTACTATCGTGTTTATTGCAGGCCGGAGGACTTCAACGAGTTCGAGGTGAACGACCAAGCGAGGATACAGAACTTCAACGGTAATAACATTAAATACCTGTGGTCTCTCGTTCTATCAAGGGGTGACGATTACATCGACATCTCCCGGGTCGACAAGGACGGGGACGGCGTGCCTGCCGAGGGGGACGAGATAGTTCAGCTCGGTAACAGGACGAACCCGGATCGACAGGATGCCGTGTTATTATCTGCCGTGAACGGGGAGGTGGGTATATTCACGTATTACGGTATAAACAGCTTCGACCTTTCCAACAAGGAGGGATCATGGCTAGGGAAACACGGGGGAAAGAAAGGGGCCGTTATCCGGGGAGAGGTTCACATCACGGCCGGGTCATCAGGTCTCGAGCAATTCGACGAATACGAGGACGTTGACAAGCGCATACAGGACGCTAAAGACTTGGCGGATTCGGTTCAATACGTGGTGAACGACCTCACTTCCGTAATTATTCCCGACTTGCAGGGGCAGATAGACGGTAGTATAATGTCTCATGAAGGGACGGTCCCCCCGACGTTGACGAACGAGCCGGCGGTGAAATGGACCTCGGAAGAAGAGAAGAATCGACATATCGGTGATTACTACGACTATTACTTGACGGTGGACGGCGAACAGGTTACCGAGAGGTACAAGTTCTCGAAAGTGAACGGCACCTATCAATGGGTACGTGTCGCCGATTCCGGCTCGGCATTGGCCGCCAGCGTGGCGAGAGAAGCCCTCGGTCTGGCCGGGACGAAAGCAACCATCACGTGGGGAAACACGCTACCGGAGGCACCGTACAACATCAACGACATGTGGATAAAACTTGACGGTTCGATGTACATCTGCAATCATCAAAGGTTAGACGGCGAGACCGGTTCCCAGTCCGACTGGCAGCTTTTCAACGACACGATGCTCCGGCTGGCGAAGATGGCGGATGATAACGTTATCACGAAGGAAGAGAAAGCCACCCTCCGGGACACGTGGAATCAAATACAGAAAGAGTTTACTGCCTACCAAGCGCAAGCGACAAAGTACGGGGTCTCTATAACTGCCCTTCAAAACGCCTACAACACGCTGAACACGTTCTTGACGAACACGGTTAAAATAGCGCAGGATATTGACAGCAACCTGTCCGTGGCGCAGAAGACCGAGTACAACCAAGATTTCGCCAACTACTACTCCGAGCGTACCGCATTCGCCAACGTCATAGCTCAAAAGGTGGCGGACGAGTCGGTCGGCAACCTCCAAATCGGCATGGTCAACCTGTTGAAGGGGAGTAACGTGGAGTTGGGGCCGCAGTCGTATCTTTTAGGAGCATATTATTACGATAATGTCCCGGAAATTGGCAAGGAATACTCTCTAGTATTGTGTTACACGTTAACAGGAAATAACACTAGTATCACAGTTTGCCAAAATGGCGGTTCTAACAAGATTCACTCTTTTACCAAAAAAGGAAATCACGTGATAGAGAACTACACTTGGAAGTGTTCCATTGAAACGACTCAAGATTTCATGGGTTTTTTCCAATTACCCAACGGCACCTACGGCAGTAAAGTTCACTGGGCCGTACTAGTGGAAGGTAACAAGGGACCCAATAGCTGGATACCGTCACAGGCTGACAATGATGCTAAAGCCCAAGCCATCGCCAAGGCCGAGGCAGAACTAGCAGAGACCAAGGCAAATGCCTACGCTGACGGTATCGTGACGGAAGCGGAGCAAAACGCTATCAACGAGGCGCAGGCTAGGCTAGACGCTTTAAAAATCGGCTCCGTCAATCTCGTCAGCAGGAAGATGATGCTCGCTTGGAACAACAAAAAAGACGGCATAGCGGTGTGGGGGCAGGATTCGGACGGGATATACTTGGGAATAAACCAGGGAGCACTTTACACGTATGTTTGTGGTGGTACTGCACATAATGACTTGTTTGGAGGGACGATAAAATATAAAGACAACACGCAATATGTATTTCAAGTTAAATGGAAATTAGCTGGAGAGCAAACTAATAATAATAGTGGGGTGTCTTTTTGGGCGTTATACACGGATGGAACGAGTGATGGAATACGACTTGGATCGTTGCAACCATCTTTAATTGTAGAAAGTTTCATCACGAAAAAAGGGAAAACCGTGGAAAAAATATTTTCTTCTTACGGGGACAATAAATATCGTTCCCTTATCTACTCCCTCGCCCTCTACGAGGGTAACAAGGTCTTGGCCGAACCTCCTGTTGCGACTGAAGACCTAACCGGGCAGAGTAACGTGAATTTACTCGATAACTCGAAATTCCAGTTCGGGACGAAGGGGTACGAGCCTAATAATCAATCAACATTAAATATAGTAAATGAGATATTACAATCTAGAAGTTCACAAACTAGCGGAACACCGGGAGTTAGATTGCCGATAGTTCATTTAAATCAGGGAGTCTATTCTTTTAAGGTAATTGTTAAGGGAATAAATATACCGAGTTGTTATATTGCTGTATATAAAGGAGACATGAGCGGATTCATCGCGAGTACAAGAGAGTATGTCTCAATTTTGCCTACATTCACTGAAAAATCACTGACTTTTGCAAATTCAGAAGAAGGAGATTATCGAATAATTATCCTTTGGAATGCTTCTACCGCCACGGCCTACCCCGCTGGTCTCGACATCGAGTACTCCATTCTCGTCGAGGGCTTCACCCCTCCTTCTTCTTACTCTCCATCACCGGGGGACGTTGATCAAGCTATTCAGGATGCAATTGCTAAGACGGTAGACATTACCTCTCCCTCGCAAGTGTTTAAATACGGCCCGGGGTACACGGGAACACCGACCCCTTCGAGTATCGTTTTAACGGCTACACCTAGGAACTTCACGCCAACTTCTTACCAGTGGCAATTCTTGAACGGAAGCACGTGGATAAATATTACCATCGACGGGGCATCTTCCACTTATACCGTGAAATAGCACGACATTATTCCCAAGTGGCACTAACGTTCGCACGTTCCGGTGTATCTGTAACGGGGACGAGAAATTATCAGATAGTTTTACCCTGGCGAAGCTGGCGGATGGTGCCACGGGGCAGCCGGGTGCGGACGGTAGAGGCGTGAAGTCCACCGCTGTCACCTACCAGTCCTCCACGAGTGGCACGACAGTACCGACGGGGACGTGGTCGGCAAGTATACCGGCGGTGGCGGCGGGTTCCTATCTCTGGACTAAGACGGTAATAACCTACACGAGTGGAGATCCTAGCACCATGTATTCCGTGGCGAGGATGGGAACTAACGGAACTAACGGTAACAACGGGAACGGTGTAAGCAGCACGGTGATAACGTACCAAGCCTCCACCTCCGGCACGACAGCCCCCACCGGGACGTGGGGCAGCACGATACCTTCCGTTCCGGCAGGGCAATACTTGTGGACGAGAACGGTTATCAATTACACGAACGGGAGTAGCTCCACGATTTACTCCGTGGGGATGACAGGGAAAACGGGAGCGGACGGGAAAGACGCTTACACGATATTACTTGGCAACGAATCACACGCTTTCGCCGGTTCAACGGCAGCGGCGTTGGCAGGATCTACAACTTGTAGTGTTGTGGCGTACAAGGGGGCCACACGAGTGGCCGCAACAATCGGTACTATATCCGGTTTACCAACGGGCATGACGGCGAGCGTGGCGAGCAACGGCACCACCGAACCCGTTATTACCTTCACGGTGACAACGAGCATGAATACGGCGAGCGGGACGGTGAACATCCCCGTCACGGTGGATGGCAAGACGTTCACTAAGGTATTCTCGTACTCGATAGCGTTCAGGGGCGACCCGGGAGAGTCTATTAACGGGAAGATGTTGTACAAGGACCCGGAGTTCAAGAAGGGATTAAACGGGACTAGAACTTATGGTGCGCAGAATGGCGGGGGAACCGTGGTAATATCTCGCACGAAAAAATCAACAGGTCAAAATCAAGCGGGATCGTTGACATCCACCGAGGCGGCCCAAATAAAGGAAAAACTAGCGGGTTCCCCGTACTCGGAATCGGATTGGTGCTTGTACATCAAGTGTCATGGTGGCACGTCAACAAATCATCTAGGGGGATTCTACTTCGGGAATCAATCGAGAGCGAATGCCGTGTTCATCGTGAAAGTGAGTGCCAAGATACCCGTCGGGTACACGCTTAAAAACACTCATAATTCACATGGAACTGGTTACAAGCAAGAATTTCTAACCCCCATGGTGGGAACGGGGAAATACGAGACTTATATTTTCAAGGAAACTTGCGGTAGCATGGGTACTTTTAGCACGATTAATCACCTTTGCCTTTCCGGCCCGGTAAAACCGGATAGCGACCCTTTGGAATGGTTCGTGGACTACGCCACCGTTTTCGACCTGACCGCCGACGGGTACGGGGACATCGAGTACAACGCAAAGGATGACCTCGCACAGCAACTGGGGTATAGTAATTTTGACGAGATGGTAACGGCGGCCAAGAAGGGCGACACGTTAATTGATGGAGGGTACATTAACACGCAATTGATTGACGTGGAAACACTGGTGGCGGACACCGCTCTGGTTGACAAGCTTATCGGGCGAGAGTTAAATTTCACGCTCGGTAGCGTGGGTGGTTTTAAGATGGAATCCACCCTGTTGTACTCTGGGGCGAAATTCGGGACGGGCGGGGCTGGAATAGCCATGCAGTCCATGACGAATAATTACGGGTTCAACGTGTACAAGGATAATAATAATTACGTGGAGATGTTCCAACGTTCTAGCGAGTGGGGATTGAAGGGAGTGGTTAATGGTACCCTCGTATTCCAACTAGGGGGAATACTAGATAATGGGGAGTGGAAAGATAACAACATTATTGCCGGTTGGACCATAACGAATAGTGGGTTCACGTCTAAAGAATTTACTCCACCTACTTACGATGATTATGGTATTCCAGTATCGTGGGGAAGTGGATCTAAGCTATTATCAAACGGGGGGCTAATGATCTCCCCGTCCGGGAATGGAATCCTTCCCCCTTCATCTGGATTAATGCAGGCTGCCAGGATTGCGGCAGTTGGGGATAATGCTATTATTTATGGTTTAGAAGTAATTGCTAGCGGTAACGGTTATTTGAAAGAAATAACGGCCTTGAAATTGTCAGCAATTAATAATTATTCAACACCATCAAAGCGTCCTAGTGCTTTAGAAATAGCGAGTGGAGATGTTAACATTGGCATCGGGAACTTTATGACGATGAAAGGTCAATTACATTTTGATAACGTGATTTCATCTAGTGCAAGCGTGATAACGTTAACCAAGGATTCAGGTCATTTCATTCATCTAAACCCGGCAAGTGGTAATCCGGTGGTTAGCGTGTCTTCCGGTTTGCCTTTAGGGAGCTGGTTTATTATAGCGCAAACATCTTCTGCCGGGGGATATTATTACATGAAATTGCAAGGTGGCGAGAGGTTCATGAGAAGGGGAACATCCTACCAGCAAGTGAACGCTCATAATCAAGACCCGTCATTTATATTTAAAATAACATCAACGGTTTGGGTAATCGGGAACTTACCCGTGAACTGGATAGATTGGAATTAATAATTAAATAAAAGACCATGGAAAAAACAATCAAAATCAATTTCAAGAAACTAAAACTCACCAGCCTGTCCGGCGAGGTGAAAGAGATGGACACGAGAGATGCTGTCGGGGAATTAATTTACTCCGGGGCGAACGGTATCGGTTACAAGTTGCTAGCGGAAAAGATTTACAAGTCAGATGGAGAGGTAGAGCTAGACGAGAACGAGGGGAAATTACTTGTCCATTTGCTTGATAGCGATTTTTTCACGAATAAGCTAACGGACGCTATACGTGATTGCATGAAATAAAAAAGGGGCGTTCCGTCTCGGAACAGACCCCGCTTATGCAAGAGGCTACCTTGTAACCCCGAGACAAAGGTATAACTTAAATTTAAATATCATGAAGAAGAAGCAAATTTTTTGGTTGATCGTTGCCATAGCGGTGGTGACGTTGATCGTTCTCGTCAAGGTATTCCCGTTTTGGGTGTCGTTGACGAGTGTTATTTCCTTCGGTTGCGGCGTGGTGCTGGGATTCTGGGGCAAGATGTTTCGTGACAAGCACGTTAAAACGAGATAATCATGGAAGAGAGAAACGTGATAGGTGGGTTCATGGCGGCGATCATGAGTAACCTGCTAGATTTCATGGAGCCCTTGAAATGGTTCTTGTTGCTGGGTCTCATACTGATTATCGTTGACCTTCGTTTCGGTATACTGGCGGCTAAAGCACGTGGAGAGGTAATACGTGCATCGAGGGCAATCAGGAGAACGGCGAACAAGATTATCGATTACCTGTGCTGGATACTCGTGGCGGGGGCGATGGGGAAAGCTTTCGGGATACCTTTTGACGTGCCGATCTTGCCCGCTATCGTTTTGCTGGTGGTGTACGGTTGCGAGATAAACAGTTGTTACGGGAACTACTTCGAGGCTCACGGGAAGAAGGTCAAGATCAACATTTTCAAATTATTCGCCAAGAAGGCGGACATAATAGAGGTTAAAGATGAATAAAGTAACCCTTAGAAACTTGATAACGTCGGTGTTGAAGGAGTTAAACCTTCACTCTGACAACGCCGTGAACCTGTTGATGGGGACGGCGGCTCAGGAGAGCCATCTAGGCAAATATAGAAAGCAATTAGGTGGCGGACCAGCTCTAGGGATATTTCAAATGGAGCCGGCAACGTTTAACGATATAGTGAACAATTACCTCCGTTACAAGCCAGCCTTGGTTGTAAAGATAGAACGTGTTGCTCACGTGTCACGGTTCAAGGCTGAAGATATAGAGAACAACGACTTGCTAGCGATCTGCATGGCACGTGTTCATTATCTCCGGGTGAGAGAAGCTATACCGTCCGATCTCGATGGATGGGCGAGATACTGGAAAAGGTATTACAACACTCCACTAGGCAAGGGGACGGAGGAAGAGTTTATCGCTAACTACAAGAGGTTAGTGGGATAGAAACAATATAAAAGGGAAATGACATGAGAATAAGGGTAGGCAAAAATATATTTTTCAAGATAACGGTGAACCGGCTGAACGACGAGCCGGAAGATTTCACGGACGCTAGAAACGTGAGGTTGACGATAAACCGGAAGTACAGCAGTTATCAAGTATCTCCCCCTCTAACGATACACGACAACATTATCGAGTTCGAGTTCGTTGGCGGAGGTAACGCAACGTCAGGACAGTACGAGATACACCTGTATTACGAGAAGCTGAACGAGGCTAGCGTGACGGGTATTGACAAGTTCTACCTTGACTTCTGTAACGCTTTCATTCTCGTTGACTTGACTTGCAAGGAAGACGCCGGTTTCGAGAGTGAATCACCGTCCATCAACTTGAAAGGGATTATCGAGCGTAACAGGGACGGGAAAGACGGGGTGACACCGAGGATAGACCCGGAAACGAAGCACTGGATGATCGGCATAGAGGATACCGGGATCGTGGCAGAGGGGAAAGACGGCTTAACCCCGTCTATCGGCGAGAACGGCAACTGGTGGATCGGTGACGTTGACACGGGCAAACCTTCCCGTGGTAAGGCTTTCGAGTATTCCGATTTCACCCCGGAGGAGATAAAAGAGTTGCAGAAGCCGGCAAGCGACATGATAAACGCCTTGGACACCCTTGATAAAGCGGTGACTGCAAACGAGCAACAGCGAGTAAAGAACGAGAATACACGTGTTTCCAGCGAGAATGATCGGGAAGAATCCGAGAACCTGAGACGAGAGGCCGAGAATACTCGTGTCAGCAACGAGGAAGCTAGAGAAACGGCAGAGACTGGCAGGGCGAGTGCCGAGGATAACAGGGTAAAAGCCGAGCAATCGAGGGTTGAAGCGGAAAGCAACAGGGTGAAAGCGGAAACCCTCCGTGTCGAAAAAGAGAACGAGCGTCAAAAAGCGGAAAGCACTCGTGATACCAACGAGCAATCACGAAAAGAAGCCGAGACGAATCGTGTAAAAGCAGAAGAAGGACGTGTTACCGAGTTCAACCGCTTGAAATCCGAATCAGAAACGGCAACGCAAAACGCCACCGAGCAAGCAAATTACGCCAAGGAACAAGGGGACAACGTGGCGGGGACGGTGGACGAGATAAAGACAGCGCAAGATGAATTAACGACAAGTATAAACAACCTCACCACCGTTCTCAACACCCAGCAAGGAAACCGTGCCTTATACGTTGCCGCCGGTGCTGTTTATAATCAAAATACAGGCTTCTACGAGCTGAACGGGTTGACGGATATAACGGAGGAGCAGATGAAGGTGATTTATGTTCAAACAAATCACATGGATTATGTTGAAAATATGCGTGAGGTCTTTTCAGTTCTTAAGTTTAGAACAAATTTAGGGTTTAATGTAATTAGAAGAGGAACTGGCCTTAATTTTAATTTAAGAGATGCTTTTAGGGAAAATTCTAATTTGGAAGTATTAAGATTAGGTAATGATACCAACGATAATTGGTATTTAGCATGTTATGATATAACGAATTTTACTCGCAATTGTTTTAAACTTAAAAAAATAATAGGATATATACAATATGTTGGTTCAAGTAATATTGATATTACAGGTAATTATTTATTAGAAGAAATAAGATTTAAAAATATTAAAGTAAATCTTATGATCAAGGATTCCCCTCTCATCAGCCTCGAATCATTGCAATACCTGATCACTAACGCCGCCAACACCTCCCCGATCACGGTTACCGTCCATGCTGACGTGTACGCTAAGATTCAAGACGAGGGGCAGGTAGATTGGCACGCCTTGATCGAGACCGCAGCAGCTAAACAGATAACATTCGCAACCGCTTAAAAATAGAAACCATGATACAGATCACGAGCAAAGAAGTGTACAGCGATTCCGGCAAGTTCATTCACAGGCTTGGCACGGAATCTTATTTCAAACGATCTACCTTGTTACCGGGTGATACAGTAGGTAACTTCGAGGAAGTTGATGAAGTACCGGAAGAAACGGGAACTAACTACAATGAAGAGGTGAATAGCATGATCCGACAGAGATATTCCCTATCGGAAGAGCTAGCAATCATAAGACAAAGGGATTCAAAGCCGGACGAGTTCGCAACTTACAACGAGTACGCCGAGTATTGTAAAGTGGAAGTAAAAAATAGAAAGCATGAAAACAACGATACTTTTAATGATCTTGTTGATGTCGGGTTGTAAGAGCGTGAAGTACATCCCCGTTAAAACGACGGAAACGAGGACTGAATACGTTGACCGTTTCAAGACGGATAGCGTTCACGTCCGGGATAGCGTGTTCGTGATCGTGAAAGACGATACAGTATTTAAAGACAGGTGGCGTACCGTTTACAAGGAAGTGTACGCTAGAGATACGTTTTACCGTCAAGACACGATACGTGAGCCTTACCCTGTTGAAGTGATCAAGGAGAAATATCGTGTCCCGAGATCGTTATGGTGGCTCGTTATCCTGCTAGCCGGGTTAAGCGTCCCTTCCATCCTTAAAATACTACGTAAACTCAAGCTGGTGAACTACCCATGAGCTAAAGACTCATGGGCTTCGGACTTCACAGAGGAACGGCCTTTCAAAAGATTGGCTCTTACTCCCTCTCCATCCGTGTAATCGACAGTCCCTGCCGATATATTATTTAACCCGAAATGAAGGATATTGATTGCTGCATTAACATCACGATTATGATGAGTATGACAAACAGGACATTCCCAATCACGAACAGACAAATTTTTCGTCTGCTTGTTGACATACCCACAGACATTGCAAGTCTGCGAGGATGGGAAGTATCTGTTAATCTTCACAACCTTCTTGCCATTCCAATCAGCTTTATATGTAAGCATGGTAACGAAACTGCCCCAGCTTGCATCAGTTATAGATTCAGCAAGGTGATGATTTCTCTTCATTCCCTTAACATTCAGGTCTTCGATACATATAGTATCATATCTTCGCACAAGAGAAATGGAGCACTTATGCAGATAGTCTGCACGGCTGTTGGAAATCTTTTCGTGGAGTCTGGCAACTTTGAGTCTTTGGTTTTCAAACCCTCTACTGCCTTTCTTCTTGCGAGAAAGATACTGCTGTGCCCTTGCAAGTTTGCGCTCGTATTTCCTTGTATATCTATTATTCTTGAAAGTTTCTCCTTCGGAAGTGATAAGCAAGTCCTTCAACCCCATATCCACACCAACAGACTTATTAGTCTTTTCAAGTGGTGTTGCGTATTCTTCTTCTGTAAATACAGAAACGAAATACTTTCCACTCGGCGTTTTGGAGATAGTGACCTTTCCTATTTCCCCATTTATTTCTCGGTGTACGCAGCACTTGATACCTTCTTTGAACTTGGGCATGAATAGTCTGTTATTAGCGATGGAAGCAAACTGGGGAACGGTAAAGCTATTCTTAGAACGCTTGGATTTGAAGTTAGGGAATTTTGCACGCTTCTGAAAGAAATTCGTATAGGCTATTTCAAGACTTCGGATAGCAAACTGCAAGGTTTGAGAATTTACTTCTTTAAGCCATGCGGTTGTTTCTTGCTTCTTCAATGCGGTAAGAGTCTTGGCTTGTGCGTAATAATTATCGCTTTTACCAGTAAGCCTATATTGCTCTTTGCGTTGATTGAGAAAGTAATTGTACGCAAACCGAGCGCAACCGAAATGCCTTGCCAGCAAATCGGCTTGTGTCTTGTTCGGGTACAACCTGAACTTGTATGTTCTATTAATATTTCTCATATCGCTTACAAAGATAAGCATTATTTTGTAAACTACCAAAAGTTTATGTATATTTGTGGCATGAAAGAAAATTATACGAGTAAAAATAAAAATATAGAAAAAGGGGAGAGAGAGTTTTTCTCCCAAAAGACCAGTACCACCCAATCCTGTTGTAAGATTTCCTCTCCCTCTCTCTCTCGGGGAAATATTACGACAGGATTTTTATTTTGTTTCAATAAAATGAGAAAAAATGGAAAAATTTTTTCGAGAGGTGGTAAAAATAGTAGAGAGCCATGGACGAGTAAAAACATTATCGCCATGGAAAACGATGCTAATTTATTGTATTTAATGGACTTGCTGGATAACGAGTGTATCGCCGGGGTCGCTGCTATAATCATAGCGGAGATGCTCGCTATCGTTTGAAAGCGGTTAAACAGTTACTTGAAGTGTGGCACGATTGGCGGCGTGTTAGAGGGGCGGGATGCCCCTTTATTTTTGTCCACGTGTATCTTTTATTGTTTTGAACCATTATAAATAACGTCATTTCATGAAAATATTTGCTTGCATATTTGCAAGCAAACGATATTTGTATTATATTTGTAACATCAAACAATAACAATAGAAGCGGGGGCAACGCTATAAATTCTGCACGAATAACATGGCTACAAAATTCAACCTACAAAATTTTCTATCTCAAAATAGGGAAATTGTTATTTCAGAATACGAAGAATTGAAAAAAGAAAAATTTTTCAACAATATTACATTGAGAAATTTCATGATTCAAGTAATGAATCTCATGGCAATGCAAAATATCAAGAGCGAAAAAAGAGCCAGCCAAATGCTGCCTTATATTTTAGGTGATGTTTATTTTAATAATAGCAGCGTGACGGGCTTGGATATGGCAACTGAAAAATTAAAAAAAATACACGATAACCAACAATGGGATGCTATCATTTAAATAATCTATAAATACACAATTATGAAAGAGTACAGGTTTATATACACGGATTTAGACGGTAATGATTTGGAAGAAAAGAAATTTGATTGTCTAGATGACATCCGGGCAATGGAGCTTGGTGAGGAATTAATGGGCGAATGCGCTATTAATGACTGCTGGGTTATACAGGTAAAACAAGGGTACGATTTGATCGGGAAAGTTAAAAGATGATGTATGAATGATAGAGAAAGAATAGGGCTGCAAATAGCGATGTTACGAAAAGATAAGGGATTGTCTCAAAGAGACCTCGCCGGGTTAACGGGATTGAACTACACGAATATCTGGAAAATAGAGAAGGGGAAATACTCGGTAGGTCTTGATATTTTGAGTAAAATATGCAAGGCGTTAGGTAAACGTGTCGACATCGTTGATATTCCGGGAAATGAAGTCGAATAATGAATTTCTACGCTATCTATAATTAAAAAAGAAAGTGAATTAAAGACGGCAATCCTGATTCACTTTCTTTTAGACTATTATCTAATAAAAATAGTTTATAACGTCGTTTCAGAGAAATCTAGCTCGTATACAACCTCTCCATTTTTGTCCTTGCTAAAATAAGCTACCCCGATAAGTTCCGAAAACTGGTAAGCGGTCCAAAAAGGAACCGAAACCTTCCCGTGATCAGGAACCTCAATGGTTGCCCGTAATTTTTCAGCTTCTTCTTTGCACAATCTTTCTAACATCTCAAAACTATCCGTTCTTTTCCCAAGTTTAATAGAGATTCCAGAGTCAATACTATCATCCTCGATATATTCTTCTTCCATAAATTTTAATTTTAGGTTATTGGCAGTATTTTAAAAGTTCATGTATCACTTTGATGCTAAAATATTTTATTCAGACATCGGATCTATCTCTGGATGCAATTTCAAGTATTCATTTCTTAACTCGATACCCATTAACATAGCAATAGTGTTAATGGTTATATTCGTGCCTTCAAATACTGGATGAGTGTACACGAAATCTTTGATTTTTTTGAAATCTTTATTGTTAGATACACTGAAACATATCCTTTCCGCACAAGAATCAACATCCAATGCTGTTTTGTTTCTCATTTCTGATATTTCAGAATTTAACAACCGAAGTAGAGGTTGCTTGTTGTTTTCAAAGAAATCGTTTGCTCCACTCTCGTTAAATAATTTACGTCCCTTTTCATTTAGTTGTCTAGGGCTATTCATTCTGGTGAACTCATCATAGTCAGCCCCACCTCTTTTTATAAGGAATCTTTCAAGGGTGTCAATTTTTAATAGAGCTTTATTAACTAGCTCAATAAGTTTTTCGTGTTCCTTGTCGTTGTCATTATGCATATTATTGTGCTTGTCCTCCCATTTCGTGAATCTTCTCATAAGTAAACAACACGTGATGCTAACGATAATGATGATGGCAAATGTATAATCATTTATCAAATATAGCAAATTTATTTTATTATCCAATGCTACTTTCATATAGTGGTATATTATACGATAGCAAATAACAAAAGTTTATTTGATTATAAATTTAAAATTAGTCTATATAAAAAAAGCGGCCCCCGTTTCCAGAAGCCGCCACGTTGTCACTCTAACTTGCATCACTCGCCACACAGCACATCTAGCATGGTACGTTTAATTGTTACATGGTGGGTATTTCTCTAAAACCAGAGCGGGATCAACAGGCACTTCTAACAAGTACCATATATCGAACCTCTCGCTAATCACGAGTGGCGATATGTCGATTATAACTTGTTTTGTTTCGTTATCCATAAAAAAGTGGCTTAACGTTCGCTGTCAGCAAGGAATCGCCAGAGACCTAACAATCAAACTACTAGCCAAGCCACCGTATAGGAAGCCCAACTAGCTCATTTGATTGTTCAAATTTGAAACTGGCGATTTCTGCTGAACAATGAACTAGTTCGTAATATCTTCTTGGCACACCTTCACGTGCCGTGGTGCAAAGATATAAAATATTTTAATAACACT
>ERZ836760.1894-NODE-1894-length-19461-cov-5.848604_pt1 | contig 19461 bp, 14 predicted proteins | sample MGYA00519941_ERZ836760 | MGnify/ENA primary metagenome ERZ836760 (study PRJEB31850, sample SAMEA3708807) | human gut metagenome | biome: human gut; feature: human-associated habitat; material: faeces | place: China | collected 2014 ... | reverse complement strand
TGTTGTAAAATCTTTGTATTATTTATTTTTGAAATATTTAAAAGTTTTATTATGTAATAAAATTTCTAGAAATATAAAAGTTGAAATTCGTATAGCTATAAAAGAACAGAGAGAACCATAAGTTATTGAAGTAAACAGTTTTTTTATTGTTAATTAAGCATTAAAATATTAGATATAAAATATGAAATGTGGAATAGAAAAGAGAATTGGTGGATAAAATATCATAGAAAGATAGAATGAATTTGTTTATTATAAAAATGAAGAAACAAAGGAGGAATTTTTTATGATAAAAAAAGTACTAAAAGAGAAGAAGCGGTATAACATTAATAGCATTAGTAATCACAATCATAGTTTTGTTAATTCTTGCAGGAGTAAGTATAGCAATGTTAACAGGAGATAATGGAATATTAACCCAAGCAAAAGAAGCAAAAGAAGCAAATATAGCAGGAACAGAAAAAGAGCAAATACAATTAGCAATGCAAAGTTTAAAAATGAAAAAACAAGCAGATAATGTTTCAACACAAGTAACTCCGGCAGAGTTGCAAAAACAATTAGAAGATGATGGAGCAAAAAATGTAACAGTAGAAGCAGGAGAAAATGGAAGTTTAGTAGTAAAATATGCAGATAGTAAAAATCAATATACAGTAAACCAAAATGGAGAAATAGCAGGAAACGGACAAACTCCAGGAGAACCAGATAATCCAGGAACAGGAGGAAGTTTACCATCAACAGCAGACACAAAGCCATTTTTACCAACAGGAGCAACAGTAGTAGAAAAAGATTTAAATAAAGGAGTAGTAATAAAAGATAGTAACGGAAATGAATGGACATGGATAGAAGTGCCAAAGAGTATATATGCAAATACAGCATATAACGGAGGAACAGCCCCAACAAGTTCAACAGATTATGCCAAAATAGAAAGTACAATGCAAAAATATGCAGAGGCTTATAGAAGTAGTTATACAGATGAATGGTATTCAGAAGCCCAACATGGATTTACAAGTGCAACAGAATATAATAATCATAAAAATACAATGTTAAAGAGTGTATATGAAAACGGAGGATTTTATATAGGAAAATATGAAGTTGGAACAGAAACATTAAGAACTTCAAAAAGTGCACCCTTAACAACACCAGTAATAAAAGAAGGAACATATCCATATAATTATGTAACAAATAAACAAGCTCAAGAAAAATCAAAAGAATTAGCAACAGGAGGAAAAACAAGTAGTTTAATGTTTGGAATCCAATGGGATTTAGTATTAAAACATATAGAAAATAAACAAGGAAAAACACAAGAAGAATTAAAAAATGATAGTACAACATGGGGAAATTATAGTAATGCAACATTTGAAATAACAAAAGGGAAATATTCAACTGATGGGGGAGATACATTCACAGAAGTAAATGGAACATATACAAAGCCATCATATAATAGTGTAATATTAACAACAGGAGCAACAGAAAGAAATAGTGTGTTAAATATATATGATTTAAGTGGGAATGAATATGAGTGGACATTGGAAAATAGCACGGATACTACATATCCGAGTGTTTACAGGGGAGGCGGTCACTATCACACTGGTTCAAATCCTGGAGGTGCATGGGGCCACGGTAAAGGTGAGGTTTCTGACAGCTTCTGGGGTATCGATTTCCGTCCGGCTTTATGGTAAAGTTGGAGAGTTTAAAGTTAACTGTGTAGAGAGTATAATCTAGTGAAAGGCTTTTTTAATACTAGATCATATACTTTTGGGAAAAAATGTTCGCGAAAAGTATTGACATTTATAAAAAATGAAGATACAATAAAAGCGAACATTTTTTTACTATTTAAAACCTGTTCAAAATATAAAAATAGTAAAATAGGAGGCATATAAATGATTTTATCTTTACATATAAAAAACATAGGAATAATCGAAGATTTAAGTGTTGACTTAAATAATGGACTAAATGTATTAACTGGAGAAACAGGAGCAGGAAAGACTTTAATAATAGATTCTTTGCAAATCATTTCGGGAGGAAGATTTTCCAAAGAAATGATAAGAAAAGGAGAAACAAATTCATTTGTAGAGCTTTGTATGTATAATCCAGAAAGTGAATATGCTGTAGATGGAAATATTATTGTTTCAAGAGAAATAAATATAAATGGAAAAAATATGTGTAAAATAAATGGAAGAATGGTTACAGTAAATGAGTTAAAGGAATTTATGATGAATTTTATTGAAATACATGGACAAAATGACAATCAAACAATTCTTGACACTAAATCACATATAAAATATTTAGATGGTTTTATTTTCAATGAATTAAGAGAAAAAAAGGAAGAATATGTCAAACTATATGATAGATATATAGAAATAAAAAATGAATTAAAAATGAATTATGGTGATGATAAAGAAAGACAAAGAAAATTAGATTTATTGAAATATCAAATGGACGAAATAGAAGAGGCAAATTTAAAAATACACGAAGAAGAAGAACTTGAAGAAAAAAGAAAAATATTTTTGAACTCAGAAAAAATATCAGAAAATTTAATAGAAGCAGATACATTATTATCAGAAAATACAATAGATAGTTTAAGTATGGTGATTCGAGCATTAGAAAAAATAGAAAATATTGATAAGAAATATGAAAAAGCAAGTACAGAATTAAAAAATTCATATTATGAATTACAAGAACTAGCTAGAGATATAAACAATTACAAAGAAGATATATATTTTGATGAAGAAGAGCGAAACTATGTAGAAGAGAGACTAGATTTAATATATTCTTTAAAAAGAAAATATGGAAATGATATACCAGAAATATTAAAATATAAAGAAGACATTAAAGAAGAAATTAATCATATAGAAAATTTAGATATATATAATCAAAAATTAAAAAATGAATTAAATATTGTAAAAGAAAAGTTAAATCAGCTAGGAAGAAAAATAAGTAATATAAGAAAAAAAGGTGCTGATAAATTAAGTACAAAAATAAACAATGAGTTAGAAGACTTAGAAATGAAAAATGCAAAAATAAATGTAAAAGTACAATACATGGAAGAAGAATTTTATAAAAATGGAAAAGATATAGTAAAATTCTATATAACAACAAATCTAGGAGAAGATGAAAAAGAATTATCAAAGATAGCTTCAGGTGGAGAAATGTCAAGAACAATGTTAGCAATAAAAAAAGTTTTAGCAGATACCGATAATATGCCGATATTAATATTTGACGAGATAGATACAGGAATAAGTGGAAAAGCAGCAAATTCAGTAGCAAATAAATTAAAAGCAATATCAAAAAAACATCAAGTAATATGTATTTCACATTTACCTAATATTGCAGCAAATGCAGATTATAACTATTTTATAAGTAAAGATGTAAATGGAGAAAGAACAAAAACAAAAATAAAACAATTAGAAGAAGAAGAAATAATAAAAGAAATTGCAAGAATCTCATCTGGTGAAATTAATGAGATTACTTTAAAATATGCATATGAATTAAGAAATAAGAAAAATAATGAAGCAGCATAAGTAAACAATGACTATGGCTAAAAATTGGAGTTGTAAGAGAAAGAATTTAATGATAAAGAATAGACTGTAAAAAAATGGATATACTTAATATAAATAAATTAGGAGGATTAAGTATATGAAAAGTTTTTTAGCAATAGACAGTATAAATGCAATTGAGATATTAGATTCTAGAGGAAATCCAACATTGCAAGTAGAAGTAGTAACAGAAGATGGATATGTTGGAATAGCATCAGTACCATCAGGTGCTTCAACAGGAAGCTTTGAGGCAGTGGAATTACGCGATGGAGATAAAAATAGATATTTAGGAAAAGGTGTAAAAAAGGCAGTAGAAAATGTAAATAAAAAAATTGCAAAAGAAATTAAAGGCATGAATGTATTTGAACAAAGACTAATAGACGAAGAAATGTTAAAATTAGACGATACACCTAATAAATCAAATCTAGGAGCAAATGCTATTTTAGGTGTATCATTAGCAGTAGCAAAAGCAGCAAGTAATGCATTAGGAATGGAATTATATAACTATATTGGTGGTATAAATGCAACAGAATTACCAGTGCCTATGATGAATATTTTAAATGGAGGTAAACACTCTGACAATAACATTAGCATACAAGAATTTATGATTATGCCAATAGGAAAAATTACTTTTGAGGAAAGATTAAAAAGAGGAGTAGAAATATATCATACATTAAAAAAAGTATTAAAAGAAAAAGGTCATAGTGTAGCAGTAGGAGATGAGGGTGGTTTTGCACCAAATTTAAAAAATGAAGAAGAGGCATTAGATATAATTGTAGAAGCAATAAAAAAAGCAGGATATGAACCGAAAAAAGATATAGTTTTAGCCTTAGATATTGCAAGTACAGAAATGTTTGATGAAGCTAAAAAAATTGGAAAAGAAGGGTACTATTTTTGGAAAACAGATACATTAAAAACAAAATCAGAAATGGTACAATATCTAGTTGACTTATGTGAAAAGTATCCAATAGCTTCAATAGAAGATGGTCTTGCAGAGGAAGATTGGGGAGCATGGGAAGAATTAACTAAAAAAGTCGGAGATAAAGTTCAATTAGTAGGAGATGATTTATTTGTTACTAATAGAACTAGATTAAAAAGAGGAATAGAAAAAAATGTTGCAAATGCAATACTAATAAAACCAAATCAAATAGGAACACTAACAGAAACATTAGACACAATAAAATTAGCAAAACAGAATAATTATAGAACTATAATTTCTCATAGATCTGGCGAAACAGAGGATACAACAATAGCAGACATTGCAGTATCAATAAATAGTATGCAAATAAAAACAGGAGCACCTTGCAGAACTGATAGAGTGGCGAAATATAATAGATTACTAAGAATAGAAAAAGAGTTGATGTAGATTAAATAAGACTTCTTATGAAAATAAAAAATATTAGAATAATAATTAAAAGTATTAATAACTATATACTCATATTTGTTGGTATATGAATATATATAATACAAGAAATTAAAAAAAATTCTGATTTTAAATTAAAATCAGAATTTTTTTATAATTATAAATATATAGTAAACATTAAAAATATATTTTATATTAATGTTTCATATTATTTCTAGTTATATTATATCTAATAAAAGAATAAGCTGAAATTCCAACAATTCCAATAGATAATACTATAAAAATTGGCTTACCTGCATTTGGTAAAATTTTTGGCGGTTCTGTAAGTTTTAACTTAGGTGTAACATCAGAAGTTTTAGTTTGATTTTTACCATCAAAATCTGTATAAGTAATATCTACTTTTTCATTAGTATCTAATATTTTATCTACAATAGAAGAATTATAATTTTTCTTTAACTTTAATTTATATTGGACTGTGGCTGTTTGACCAGATTTTAATTCTGGAATAGTCCAAGTAATTGAATTTGTAGTTTTATCAACTTCAGCTGAAATCTCTCCGATATTTGAATTTTGAACGTATGCAAATTCAAAATTATCTATAATTTCTTTTGGAAAATAGTCTATAATTTTAATGTTTGTTAGATTTTTTTCAATAGGTAATAAATCATTATAGATATCTTTTGTTATAGTTTCTTCAATTTTATCATCTTGTATATAATAGAATTTTCCAGCAGTTGGTTTTTCTTGAGTACCAAATATTTCTGTAATTATTTGAGCATATGTTTTGTCAACTGATGGTAAAGGTTTTTTATCTGGTTCAGAAATTCCAGTTAACATTGTTATTAAGCTTATATTATTTTTTTCTACATTTACTAAAGATGTATTAGTTTTTTTAATTACATCATCAGAAAAATAATTTTTGTCAAAATCAATTGCAATATTAGGAACACCATCTGTTAAAACAATCATATATTTATTGTTTTTTTCAGAAGTGAAATGTTGTTTTGCTAAAGTAATTCCAGCATCTAAGTCAGTTCTAGGTCCATTATATTGAATATTAGAGATAGAATTATTTAATTTAGATGCATCATTTGATAATTCTGAAACTAAACTAGCATCTTCAATTGTTCCTTCTTTGGAAACATCAGTATTACTAGAAAAACTTACAACTCCAATTTTTAGATTGTCATTATCTTTTAATAATTTACTAACTAAAGTTTTTGCTGAATTTACAACTAAGTCCTCTCTAGTAGTATTGTCAACTTCATCAAGCATACTATCTGAGTTGTCAATTACAAGCATTATTTCACCAGTAGGTTTAATTGATTTTTCATTATTTACAACTTGTAATTGTATAGCTACCTCTTTTTTATTCATATCTTTGGCAACTAATTTTTTTTCGAATTTTGAATTTTCACCAAATTCTATATTGCAAACAGGTTCTTCAACTACAGTCATAGTTACTGTATCATATGAAGCAAGAGATATGTTTGCAATTAAAATTAAAAGTAAAAATAAAGTAATAAAAATTTTCTTTTTCATATGTTATTCCTCCTAAAAAATATACATATATATTTTACCACAACAATAAAAAAATACAACAAAATCATAGAAAAAAATACAAAATTATGATACAATAAACAAAGTCAAAAATGAAAGGTGATAAAATGTTAGAAAAAATAAATTATCCAAAAGACCTAAAAAAATTAAGCATAGAAGAAAAAGAAACATTAGCAATAGAAATTAGAAAATATATATTAGAAATTGTATCAAAAAACGGAGGACATTTAGCATCGAATTTAGGAGTAGTCGAATTAACAATAGCATTACATAGTGTATTTAATTTTCCAGAAGATAAAATTGTATGGGATGTAGGACATCAAACTTATGTCCATAAAATTTTAACAGGAAGAAAAGAAAACTTAAAAACTTTAAGAAAACTAAATGGAATAGCAGGTTTTCCAAAAACTAATGAATCAAAATATGATAATTTTAATACAGGACATAGTGGGACATCTATTTCAGCAGCATTAGGTATGGCAAGAGCAAGAGATTTAAAAAATGAAAGAAATTCAGTACTTGCAGTAATTGGTGATGGAGCTATGACAGGAGGAATGGCATTAGAGGCTTTAAATGATGTTGGATATAGCAAAACTAAAATGACAATAATTTTAAATGATAATGAAATGAGTATTTCCAAAAATATAGGTGGACTTAATATGTTGTTAAGTAAACTAAGAACTAAAAAAACATATACAAAGTCAAATATATCTATGAAAAAAATTATAAATAAGGTACCTGTAATAGGAAAACCAACAGTAAAAGTTATTCAGAGATTAAAAAGAAGTATAAAACAATTAATAATTCCAAAAATGTTTTTTGAGGATATAGGTTTTACATATTTAGGACCAGTAGATGGGCATAATATACAAGAGCTAGAAAATATTTTGAGGTTAAGCAAGCAAATTGATAATCCAGTTATAATTCATGTTTTAACGAAAAAAGGAAAAGGATATTCAATAGCAGAAGAAAATCCAGATAAATTCCATGCAACTGCACCATTTAATATAGAAACAGGAAAAGCTGGAAAGGAAAAGAAAAAAGACTATTCAAAAGTTTTTGGAGATAAATTAGTAGAGTTAGCAAGAGAAAATGAAAAAATTGTAGCAATAACTGCTTCAATGAAAGATGGAACAGGACTAACAAAATTTAGTAAAGAATTTCCAAAAAGATTTTTTGACATAGGAATAGCAGAACAACATGCATTAGGATTAGCAGCAGGAATGGCAATAGAGGGGACGATACCAGTTGTACCAATATATTCATCTTTTTATCAAAGAGGATATGACCAAGTAATACATGATATTGCAATACAAAATTTGCCAGTAATAATGTGTGTAGATAGAGCAGGAATTGTAGGAGCAGATGGAGAAACACACCAAGGTTTATTAGATATGGCATTTTTTAGACTAGTTCCAAATTTAACTATAATGGCACCAAAAGATTTTAAAGAATTAGAGGAAATGTTAGAATTTGCTATAAAACTAAATAAGCCAGTAATTATTAGATATCCAAGAGGAGGAGAAGAAGACTACAAATTTCAAGCGTCCACAAATTCTGAATATACAAAAATAGAAGAAGGAAAAGCAGAAATACTAAAAGAAGGAAAAGATATATCTATAATAGCTATTGGAAAAATGGTTTCAAGAGCTATGAAAATAGCTGAAGAACTAGAAAAAGAAAATATAAATACAGATGTTATAAATGCTAGATTTTTAAAGCCACTAGATATAAAAACTATAAAAAATTCAATAACAAAAACAAAAAAAGTAATAACAATAGAAGATGGAACAATAATAAATGGTTTAGCAACTGCAATAAAAGAGTTAATTATAGATGAAAATTTACGAGATATTAAATTAGAATGTTTTGCATATCCAGATAAATTTATACAACATGGTTCAGTTCAGGAACTAGAAGAAATATATGACTTAGATGAAAAAAGTATTATTACTAAAATAAGAAGTAAAATTTTAAATTGAAAGATATGTATAAAAATATATAAATCCTATACAATAAAAAATACAAAATTTATATTATCAATATTTAATTTTGATCAATATATAAAGACATATATATTAATTTATAATGAGAATTTTTATATATTAATTTTTATTAAATTTATTATAAAACAAACAAGGAGAGTTCAAAATGAACAAACAAGATATTTTAAAAGACTATAAAAAGCAAGAAGATAAAATGTGTTTATCACAAGTACTAGATAAAATTGAAAATGCAACTAAAAAAGGAAAAATAGAATATACAGATTTTTTAGATATGTATCAAGTTTCATTAGTAGAAAGTTTTTTGAAAAAAATAAAATTTGAAAATTATATCTTATTTGGAGGTTATGAAAATGCAGAAAGAAAGATATTAATAGTATATGATGACAAATATGATGAAACAATGATTGCAAAAAACTATGACAAAATGGTAAAAGTAGTAAAAATAGAATTACCAGAAGAAGAGCATGGAAAATATGTTCATAGAAACTATTTAGGAGGAATTGTTAAATTAGGTTTAAAAAGAGAAAAAGTTGGAGATATTATAGTTTCAAAAGATGGAGCAGATATAATTGCTATAAATGAATTTTCGACTATATTAAAAGAACAACTACCTACACTAAAAAGATTTGAAAATAGTGATATAAAAATAGCAAACTTAGAAGAGTTACGAAAAGTTGAAATAAAAATAGAAGAAGTAAAAATAATTGTGCCTTCACTAAGATTAGATAATATAGTTTCAGATTTAGCAAGAACTTCAAGAAGCAAAGCTTCTGAAATAATAGCCCAAGAAAGAGTTTTCATAAATGGTCAAAGTGAAACAAAGAATTCAAAAAATGTTAAATTAAATGATATAATAACAATAAGAGGAAAAGGCAGATTCATAATAAAAGAATTCACTGGAACAACAAGAAGTGGAAGGACAGTAATTTTGATAGAAAAATATGTATGAATTTAATATTAGTAAAAAATGATATTATTTTATAATTTAAGATAGTATCATTTTTAGCATTATAAGATGAAAAGTGGTTATAGATTGATTATATATATCAAGAATAAACTAAATTTCTATTAAATATTAAACTTAAAAGACATAAAAATTTATTGCATAATAAAGTCAATAATGATATAATTTGAACATATTAAATACAGAAAACTGTATATAATATTATAAATATAAAAGAAAGAAAAAATTGAAAAATTTTATAGGTATAAAATATGTTTGATGTAATTATAATAGGTGCAGGACCAGCAGGGATATCAGCAAGTATATATACAAAAAGAGCAAATTTAAAAACAATGATAATTTATCAAAATAATTCAAACCTAGAAAAAGCAGAATTGATAGAAAACTATTATGGATTTGCAAAAGGTATAACAGGAATTGATTTATACAATGAAGGAATAAAACAAGCAGAAAATCTAGGAGTAGAATTAAAAGAAGAAGAAGTTATTAATATAAAAATGAATGAAAATGGATTTGAAGTAATAACTGATAAAAATGAATATAAAACAAAAAATATAGTATTAGCAACTGGAAATAAGAAAAATATACCAAAAATAAAAGGAATACAAGAATTTGAAGGTAGAGGAATAAGTTACTGTGCAGTTTGTGATGGTTTCTTTTATAGAAATAAAGATATCGTGGTAATAGGAAATGGAAAATATGCTATTGCAGAAACTAATGAACTAATAAATTTAGCAAATCAAATTATAATTCTTACTGACGGAGAAAAAGCACCAGAATTTAGAGCAGATAATGTAAAAATAGATACTAGAAAAATAGAAGAAATACAAGGTGAGAAAAAAGTAGAACAAATAAAACTTGAAGATAATACAATAATAAAAACAGATGGAATATTTGTAGCAAAAGGAGTAGCAGGAAGTAACGAATTTGCTAAAAAATTGGGTATAATAACAAATAAAGATAAAATAGTAGTAAATGAAAAAATGGAAACAAATATACCAGGAATATATGCTTGTGGAGACTGTACAGGAGGAATTTTACAAATTTCAAAAGCTGTTTATGAAGGTACAAAGGCAGGATTAGAAGTAATTAAAAGAGTTAAACAAAATGGATAGTTTATATTAGGAGGTAAGAAAATGAGTGTTTTAAAAATTAATGAAGGAAATTTTGAAGATGAAGTTTTAAAATCAGAAAAGATGGTTTTAGTAGATTTTTATGCTGACTGGTGTGGTCCATGTAGAATGATGTCACCAATAATAGATGAAATTGCAGAGGAATTACAAGACAGTGTAAAAGTTGGAAAGGTTAATGTAGATGAAAATCAAGAATTAGCAATTAAATATGATGTAATGAGCATCCCTACAATAATAATATTTAAAAATGGAATGCCAGTAAAAACATTTTTAGGGGTAACAGATAAAAATGAAATATTAGAAAGCTTAAAATAAGTAATGTGGGTGGTGATAATATATGGAACAAATAGAGTTTTTAGCAACTGATGGAATTATATTAGATGGATTATTATACAAATCAAAAGAAAGAACTAATAAAGTTATTTTGGCAGTTCATGGTATGAGTTCTAATTGTATGAAAAAAAGAGATCAAGTAATATCCAAAAAAGCAAATGAAAATAATATAGATTATTTTTGTTTTAATAATAGAGGAAGCGAATTAGTAAAATATACAAGAAGAAATATAGAAGGAAAAAAAGAAAAATTTATAATGGGAACATCTTTTGAAGATGTAACAGAAGGATATGAAGATATAGTAGGAGCAATGATAAAATTAAAAGAATTAGGATATGAAGAAATATATTTACAAGGACATAGTTTAGGGTGTACTAAAATAGTATATTCATACAATGAGTTAAAAGAAGAACAAGATGATTTAATAAATATGGTAAAGGGAGTAATTTTACTATCATTGGTTGATATTCCACAAACTTTAAAATTTTATCTAAGAGAGAATTTTAACAAATATTTAGAATATGCAGAAGAACAAGAAAAACAAAACAAGCCAAATGAATTAATGCCAAAAGAATCTTTTATACATCCTATAAGTGTAAAAACATTTTTAAGATATGCTAGAGATAATAAAGAAATAGACTTTGCAGGTTATGGAAGAGATACAAAACTTGAAAAATTAAATAATATTGATGTTCCATTATTTATGAGATGGGGAAATGAAAATGAAATGATATTACAAAGAGCTGAAGAGTTAGTCGATATAGTGAATAATATACTAAAAAATGAAAATAAAGATATAGACTATATTGATGGAGCAAATCATGGCTATGAAAATAGAGAAGAGGAACTAGCTGAACAAATTATTAAATTTATTATATAAAAAATATAACAATATTGAATGCCATATATGAAAATAAAAGGAAAAGTTTTAATAATATACGAATTTTGTAAATAATGTATTAAGATGGATTTCCTTAATTGGAGGAATGTAGTATGAAAGATAGAAAAGTATTAATAATTTCCATAACAGTAATTGTATTAATAGCCATAGCAATAATTGTAGGAATCGTTATAGGAAATATGCCAAAAGAAAAACCAGAAGAAGTTTTAAATAAATATTTTGCATTAATAAATGATAAAAAATATGATGAAATGTATGAAATGATAAGTACTACTTCAAAGGGTGAAATAAGTAAAGAGGAATTTGTAAAGAGAAATAAAAATATTTATGAGGGAATAGACGGAAAAATTACAAAAATAAATGTTAACGAAAAAACAAAAGAAAATAAAAAAGAAAAGATTTCATATGACGAGAAATTATTAACTTCAGCAGGTACAGTAAAATTCTCAAATAATGTATCTTTTACTAAAGAAGAAAAGGCTTATAAATTAGATTGGAAATCAGAATTAATATTTCCAGAGTTAAAAGACGAATACAAAGTAAAAGTAGAAACCTTAAAAGGTAAAAGAGGCTCAATATTAGACAGAGGAGAAAACCTAATAGCATACGATGGTAAGGTTTCTTCAGTAGGAATTGTGCCACGGAAAATTAGGAGAAAATAAAGAAGAAAATATAAGTAAAATTTCACAGATTTTAGGTGTTTCAACAGAATATATAAATAGTGAATTATCAAAATCATATGTTAAAGAAGATACTTTTGTACCACTAAAAAAGGTATCTAAGGAAAACACACAATTAAAAGATGAATTACTACAAATTCCCGGAGTTTTAATAAATGATGTAGACGGAAGAGTATATAAACTAGGAGAAGAAGCAGGACATTTAATAGGATATGTTCAAACAATAAATGAAGAAGAATTAAAAAAATATGCAGATAAAGGATATACTTCAACAAGTTTAATAGGAAAATCTGGTTTAGAATTAGCTTATGAAGATAGGTTAAGAGCACAAAATGGGGTGAAAATATATATTGTAAATGAAGAAGGAAAAACAGTTAAAGAAATAGCAAGACAAGAGCAAAAAGATGGTGAAAATATAAAATTAACAATAGACAGTGATATACAAAAAAGGTTATATGAACAATTAAAAGATGACAAAGGTTTATTTGTAGTAATGCAACCACATACAGGAGAGCTATTGGCATTGGTAAGTACACCAACATTTGATTCAAATGATTTTTCTTTAGGAATGACAAATGTTAAATGGGAAGAATTAAATAATGATAAATCTAAACCATTATATAATAGATTTATACAAAAATATTGCCCAGGTTCAACATTTAAACCAATAACAGGAGCAATAGGATTAACAAATAATAAAATTACAGCAAATGAAGATTTAGGATATAATGGGACAAGTTGGCAAAAAGATTCTAGTTGGGGAGATTATAAAGTAACAACTTTAACAGGATATAATGGAGCTAAAAACTTACAAAATGCATTGATGTATTCAGATAATATATATTTTGCACAAGTTGCGCTAAGACTAGGTTCAAGTTTATTTACACAAAGTTTAAATAAAATAGGATTTAACCAAGAAATAGAATTTCCATTGCAATTAGCAAAATCACAATTTTCAAACTCAGAGGGAATAGATACAGAAGGAAAATTAGCAGATTCAGGATTTGGACAAGGAAATATATTAGTAAATCCAATACATATGGTATCAATCTATTCAAGCTTTTTAAATGACGGAAATATGTTAAAACCATATATCGAATATAAAGAAGGAAATGAAGGAGAAATATTAATAGAAAATGCTTTTTCTAGTGAAGCAGCAAATATAATAAAAGAAGACTTAATACAAGTTGTAGAAAATCCTTCAGGAACAGCTCATGACATGAAGTTAGATAATGGGATAACAATAGGAGGAAAGACTGGAACAGCAGAATTAAAAGTTGATAAAAATGATAATACAAGTGGAACATTAGGTTGGTTTAATTGTTTTACAACAAATCAAGGTCAAAGTGATAAAATAATCATTGGAATGGTTGAAAATGAGCAAGACCATGCTGAAGGTGGAAGCCATTATGTAATAAAGAAAATAAGAACTTTATTTGAATAAATTTATATAAAAGCTATTCTATAAATCTGTAGAATAGCTTAAGATTTATAGTTAGTATAAACTTTATACAAAAAATGGACTTTTTTATTTATTTATGGTAATATAACTAATATAATTTAGAATAAACAAGGGAGATGATACTTTTGAATAAAAAATTTTATATAACTACACCAATATACTATCCAAGTGGTAAATTTCATATAGGAACAGCATATACAACAGTATTAGCAGATACTATAAAAAAATATCATAAATTTAAAGGAGAAGACACATATTTATTAACAGGTACAGATGAACATGGACAAAAAATACAAGAAGTAGCAGAAAAAAACGGAGAAACACCAAAACAATATGTAGATAAAATGGCAAAACAAGCAAAAGAATTGTGGCAAAAGATGGATATACAATATGATGACTTTATTCAAACAACAGAAGAAAGACATGAAAAAGTAGTGCAAAAAATTTTTGATAAATTTATGGAGCAAGGAGATATTTACAAGGGAGAATATGAAGGTTGGTACTGTGTACCTTGTGAAACATATTTTACAGAAACGCAATTAGTTGATGGAAAATGTCCTGACTGTGGAAGAGATGTAAAGAGAATGAAAGAAGAATCATATTTCTTCAATATGAAAAAATATGCAGGTAGATTATTAAAATATTATGAAGAAAATACTGATTTTATAAAACCAGAATATAGAAAAAATGAAATGATAAATAACTTCATAAAACCAGGTTTAGAAGATTTATGTATTACAAGAACATCATTTGATTGGGGAATAAAAGTATTAAAAGACCCAAAACATGTAATATATGTATGGCTAGATGCATTAACAAATTATATAACAGCTTTAGGATATATGTCAGATGATGATACATTATTTAAGAAATATTGGCCAGCAGATTTACAAATTGTTGGGAAAGATATAGCAAGATTCCACCTAATATATTGGCCTATATTCTTAATGGCATTAGACTTACCTTTACCAAAAACTATATTAGTGCACAACTGGATAATGATGAAAGATGGTAAAATGTCAAAATCTAAAGGAAATGTTATTTATCCAGAAACTTTAATTGATAGATATGGAATAGATGCAACAAAATATTTCCTATTAAGAGAAATGCCAGTTTCACAAGATGGGATATTTTCACCAGAAGCTTTTATAGAAAGATATAATTTTGACTTATGTAATGATTTAAGTAATTTATTAAATAGAACAGTTTCAATGGTAAATAAATACTTTGAAGGAAGAGTGCCTAAATATAATGGAACACCAAACGAAGTAGATAAAGAAATTGAAAAAAATTGCCTTGAACAAATACAAAAATTTGAAGAAAAATTTAATAATTATGAAATAGCAAATAGTATTCAAGAAATATGGAATTTAGTATCAAGAACTAATAAATACATTGATGAAACAATGCCATGGGCTTTAGCAAAAGAAGAAAAAACAGAAGAATTAGAGTCTTCAATGTATCACTTAATAGAAAACTTGAGAAAAATTGCAATATTAATTAGACCATTTATGACAGAAACAGCAGAAAGTATTTTTAGACAAATAGGAATAAAAGAGGAAGATTTAAAAAGTTGGAGTACTATAAATGATTATGATAAATTAGAAAACTTAAAAGTTATAGAAAAAGGTGAACCTATATTTATGAGATTGAATATGGAAAAAGAAGTTGAATATTTAAAATCTATTATGAAAAAATAAGAAAAGCTGATTTGGGGTCAGAGAGAAGATGATTTCGGGTGCGAGGTGATCCGGGGTTTGAGGTGATTTCGGGGTCGAGATGATTTTGGGGTCGGAGACAAAAATCATGGTTATATAATTCCAAATAAATAAAAATAATTATTTGAAAATTTACCATGATTTTTGTCTCCGACCCCAAAATCATCTTTTCTTCACCCCCGAAATTATCTCTGGTAATTATGAACTTTAACTTCATCAACTTTAAAAATTAAATAAATTTTTAAAGTTTTTAAAAAATAACTATTAAAATGTAGAATTATGGTATATAATAAGTAAAAAAGAAAAGGATATAAAATGTGTAAAAAAGAGGATAATTATATGATATTACAACCAAAATCTAGAATAAATAGAAATAAAATAATTTTAGTAGTAATGATTTTAATAATAATAGTTTGTTTGATTTTTATAACAAAAAATATAATAGATATGTCAAATAATTATAAAGTGTATAAAGAATATGAAAAACAATTATCAATTTTAAAGGAAGAGCAAAAAAAGAAGCAAGAAGAAATTGAGAAAAAAAGACAAGAAAAATTACCTAAACTAACAAATGCAGGAAGAAGTAATATAGATAATATCTATAAGTCTGAAATAAAAAGAGCATTTTTAACATTTGATGATGGTCCATCTTCAAATACATCAGATATATTAGATATATTAAAACAAGAAAATGTACCAGCAACTTTTTTTGTTTTAGGAGTAAATGTTGATAAATATCCACAAACAGTAAAGAGAATATATGAAGAAGGTCATTATATAGCTAATCATGGCTATTCACATATATATTCTTCAATATATCAATCACCACAATCTGTACTAGATGAATACAATCAATGTGAAGATTCAGTAAAAAAAGCAATAGGAGAAAATGAATATAACTCACATTTATTTAGATTTCCAGGAGGATTAGTTGGTGGAAAATATGCAGAAATTAAAAGGCAAGCAAATCAATTATTAAATGAAAATGATATATTGCATATAGACTGGAATGCATTAAATGGAGATGCTGAAACGGGAAATCCAACAATAGAATTTGAAATGCAAAGATTACAAGAAACTGTAGGAAATAAAAATAGTGTTGTAATATTAATGCATGATGCTCAAGCTAAGAAAGCAACAGCAGAAGCATTACCACAAATAATACAATATTTAGAAGATAATGGATACCAATTAAAGAATTTTTATGAAATTATAAAATAGTAAAATGATAAAATCAATAGAAGGGAGATTAGGAAATTGCCTAAGAAAACAATAGATAAGAAAGATGAAATAAAAGAAAAGTTAGATTATTTAGGAATAGATTTGGAAAATGTGAAAGAACAAATAAATGAATTTGAAGATTTAAAGTTTAGAATACCAAAATTTTATGACGAAAAACAATATAGGCAATATAGATTTATACCAATAAAAGATATACAAATATTATTATCTCCTACAAATAGAATGGATGATTTAGAAGAAAAATATAAAAAAGCAAGTCCACTTATAGACTACTTAGATAATACAAATGAAGAAAATTTTTTAAAACATACTACATTTTTGAAAATGTTAAAACAAGTACAAATAGATGAAATTGAAAAAATAGAAGAAGAAGAAGCAAAACTTAATAAGAAGATACCATTCAAGGTGAAATTTGAAGGTAATTACTTATGGCAAATATATTATTCAGAAAATACAAATAAATACTTTATGTTAGTTCCAACAGAAGATTCAGATTATTCGACTTTTTTCTTTTTGCTAAAAAAACAACTAGAAAAGAAAAAAGCAGGAAAAATATTTGTACCTGTTAGAAATGTATCGTATCAAAGTGATTATCTAAAAAAGAAAGAATATGAAGATATAGAAAACTATTTATGGTTATTTACAAAAGATTGGCCTTTAATATATGAAGTTTATGACAAAAGTAATAAAGTTTCAATACAAATAGTAGGTGAAACAGAGGTATATGGAAAAATAAAAAGCTCATATAAAATAAAATTAAATAGTTTGGTAGAAGCAAATCAATTCTATAAATTGTTAAAAGCAATGTTCATATTGCAAACAGAGTTACCACATTATTTTGAATTTAAAACAAAGATAACAAAAGATGGAAGTATAGAGTTTTATAATAATGGAAAAAAAATAGAATATACAATAATATCAGAATGGATTAATGAAGAATATAATATAGGAATAGAAAATATTGAGAAAATAAATGTTTTAATAAAAGAAAATAAAGTGAAATTAGAAAATTTAAAGATAGAATCAGCAACTCAAGAGATAGAATATTTGGCAAAAGAAAAACAAATATCAACATTTTTAGAATGTAAAAAAACATTTTTTGGTAAATTCAAATATTACTTTAAGTATAATAAAAAGAAAAATAAAACAAAATCAAATAAAAATATAAAAGAAGACAAAGAAGAAAGTAATGAAACAAAAAAAGAACATGTAGAAAAAAGGATAATAAAAACTAAGAAAAATTATACAATAGAAGAGTTGATAGAACTTTATAAAGAATATGAGAAAAAAGAAAATGAAATAAAAAATATATTAATGGATATAAATGCATTAAAATTAAAAAATAAAAATATGGCAAAGAAGATAGAAAATGCAACAATGTTTATAGAAGAAATTGATAGCCATAAAAGAAGTATATTTGAATTTTGGAAGTATAGCAATAAAGATGAAATGGCAACATTAGCAGAAGGAGAAAAAGAAGAAGTAAATATAATAAAGAAAATAACTAAGATTTTTGACTATAAGGAAGACCTTGAAAGTTTTGGGAAAACAATGGACAAAGTTCAAAGAAAAGCATTATCAAAAGAAGAAACAGATAATATATATATAACAGCAACTAATTTAATAGATATACTAAATAAAATAAAAAACAATGAAGTATTACCAAAAGAAATAGAAACAAGTTTAAAAAATATTAAAAAGGAAGCGAAAGAAGAAGCAAAATTAGATGATATAGAAGAATTTAATATATTTGGTGGAATTTCACAAGATGCTACAAAGATTTCTAAAATAGGAAATAAAAAACATAGAGAAATAGCAAAAGATAAGTTTAATATTTTGGGAGTAAATAAAAATACAAAGCAAGTTGGATATAAAGCTAAATTAGAACAAGTTATTGAAATAGTACAAAAAGCCTTGGGAAAAGTAGTAGTGACAGAAGATTTACCAGTATATAAAGCTTTTATTAATGAAAAACTAAATCAAAATAATTTTAATGTTTTTAATATAAATCCAGAAATTGAAATAGAAAATATTATAAGGCAAAAAGAAAATAAAATAAATTTATATAAAGTAAACTTGAAAAGGGGAGTTAATGCAATCAGTTATGCAAATATAATATTTTATGACAATCAAAATAAAACTTTACCATTAGGACAAGATATATCAAGTAATATTTTAGTAGATTTATCAAAAACAGAGCTAGTAGAAAAGGAAAAGCAAGAATTTAAAATACTTTCGTTTGAAAATGAGCACGATGATTTTTCAAAAATGGCAGTAAAAACTATTACTGTTTATGAAATGGATATAAAAGAAGATGAGTAAAAAACAAACTTCTAAAAATCTTTGCTGTTCAGAAAATTTCTTTAAATCGGGAATTTAAAAAAATATTTAATAAACAGTAGACAATTGCCAATATATGTGCTAATATATATTGGTAATTTAATTTGCCGATGTGGCGGAATTGGTAGACGCACTGGATTCAAAATCCAGCGGGAAACCATGTGGGTTCGAGTCCCACCATCGGTACCATGATGAAGTGTTGAAATTGTTGTAGCCATTGAAAATACTG
>ERZ836760.1883-NODE-1883-length-19643-cov-3.422248_pt1 | contig 19643 bp, 15 predicted proteins | sample MGYA00519941_ERZ836760 | MGnify/ENA primary metagenome ERZ836760 (study PRJEB31850, sample SAMEA3708807) | human gut metagenome | biome: human gut; feature: human-associated habitat; material: faeces | place: China | collected 2014 ... | reverse complement strand
GCCGGGGAGAAGGCCGGTATCGTGAAAGCGGGATCGACCGTCGTGTCGTGGCCGCAAGAGGCCGAGGCCATGGCCGTGATCGAGCGCGTTGCGGCGGATTGCGGCGATGCGCTGGTGAATCCCGATGTTTCTTGTTTGGACGTGCGACCGGTCGAGCATCGCGTTACGGAAGCGGGGGAGGTGCATGTTCGGCCGTTCTCCTATTGCGGCGAATCGTACGAAACGCAGCTTCTTGGCCGGTATCAGCCGATGAACGCGGCGCTTGCCCTTGAGGCCGCGTTCGCGTTGCGCTTGCGCGGGTGGGATATTTCGGACGAGGCGTTGCGCGCGGGCGTCGCGCAGGCGCAGTGGCCGGGTCGTTTCGAAGTGCTGCCAAGTCGGGACGACCGACCGGCGTTTGTGATAGACGGCGGGCACAACGCCCAAGGCGCGCAGGCGCTCGCGGATTCCTTGCGCGACGTGTTCCCTGATCGCAAGGCCGTGTTCGTGATCGGAGTGTTGGAGGACAAGGATTACCCCACCATGTTGGAAGCAGTTTTGCCGCTGGGCAGCGCGTTCGTGGCCGTTGCGCCCCCGAACCCCCGCGCCCTTTCGGCGGCGAAGCTGGCGCGCGCCATTCGATGGACGGGGCAAGATCTGCTCGGATGCTCTGCGTGCGTGAATCCCTACGAAGCGCGCGATTTCGACGACGCGGTGGCCAAGGCTTGCGAACTGGCCGGTTCCGACGGGTTGGTGTGCGCGTTCGGCAGCTTGTACAGCATCGCCGCGCTTCGGGCTGCCATGCGTCGAGCGGGCTGGTAGCGCCTGCGCGCCCGTGACTCGATTTGCGGCTTGCCGTCGCGACTCGGCCTGCGTCAGGCTGCTGCTGCTACTCGGCCTGCGGCTTGCTGCCGCCGTGCGCGAAGGGCTTGCGCACGAAAAGTCTCTCTCGCTGGCAGGTTTTGACGTTTAGGGGTCGTCGAGTTGGGCATCGCGTTTGCCGCCGCGCGACCTGCGTTTTGTTTCCGCTGGTCACAGCGTTGGCCTGCTTCGTCGCGCTTTCGGGTGCGCCCGATTCGCAAGCTCCGACGACCTCAAACCGTCAAAACCTACCAGCGAACGTGTTTTTTCGCGCGCAAGTCCTGCCTTTGCCGGGACGGCGCCTCTTCGATACTAACTTGAGGGCGACTTCGCATCTGGAAACGGGCTTCGGCCGTGATTTTTTGCCGACGCAGCCGAATGGCCTATCCAACGTGCGTCCGTTTAGAGTCAAGGACCTCTTCGCAGCCTCTGCAGAAATGAGATTATCTGAGATTTGGAGCAGTAAATTACCGTATCAACGGAAATAGCTCATCGGAGACTACCTAGGCTTGTTGCTATAATTCCTCACCAATAAATCCCCGATGGAAGGAACCATCCATGGCCGTGAATGTGACGGAAGGGAACTCCATATCCGGAAATACGGTAAAGTTCTCATCCTATGCCCTACGTAAATGCCTTATCGGTTTTGGTGCCGTTAACGGTGTGTTGAACGCTGTCATATTCCGGTTCATGCACAGCGGCGATATGACCGTGCAGTTCGATTTCGTTGGTATCGTGGCCGATCTTGCTATCACGGGCCTCATTTTGGGTGCGATTCTGTTCGCATGCGCAGTGCCTCTCACCAAGAGGGATATGCGGGCCGGTGCGTTCGTCTCGCCTGAGACGTTCGGGGGTGTTGCGGGTGTCGTTCCGCGTAGTTATGGTGTGGCGATGCTGGTTGTAGCCGTCGTCGCGGGAGCTTTCATGGGGTTGCTGGGCGTTGTCGCCGCATCCGCCCTTTCTGCACCTATCTCCGTGGCGACCATGATGGCGCTCAAGGGCTGCGCGTGCGCTTTCGGCGGAGCAGCGGCAGGTTACCTGTCCCTGGTGTTCACGGTGCGGTCTTTTGGCGGCAGGTAGGTTGTTTTGCGCAGGGCTAGCTGGCGTTAATCCTTCCGACGCATGAAAAAGGACCCCTGAGGGGTCCTTTTTCATGGATGGCGAAGCGTTACAGCGAATCTACGTACTGCACCAGGTCGCCTACGGAGTTCAGGCCTTCAGGCTCTCCGAAGTCGACTTCGCACTTCTCTTCGAGGTCGCAGATGAGCTCTACCATGTCGAGCGAATCGATGCCCAAGGAGTCGAACGTGGACTCTTCCGTCACGTTGGCGGGATCGATGTCCAGGTTCTCCTGCAGCACTTACTTGATGGTGTCGATAGTGGGCATGAAGCTTAATCCTCCTTTTGCTTGAGCAGGCCGTAGCCGCCGCCGTCACGGCGATACAGTACGTTGACCAGGCCGCTGTCGCGGTCGGTGTAGGCGTAGAAGTCGTGGCCCAGAAGGTCGATCTGAACCAGCGCCTCTTCTTCGGTCAGCGGTGCGAATTCCATTTCCTTCACGCGAACAACCTCGTCGCCGGCAAGCTCTTGCATGAGGCCGTCAACGTCGAGCTCTCCAGCAGCGGCGGGCTGGATGCGGATGGTCTCGTCTTCGGCGCGCAGTTTGCGGTCGATGACCTTCGTCTTGTATTTGCGCAGCTGACGTACCACCTTAGCGGCGGCGACGTCGATGGCCGCGTACATGTCTTCTTCGCTTTCTTCAACGCGAATGATGTGGCCCTTCGTGCGCAGCGTCACTTCGCAGACGGCGGGGCGAGGGTTGGCGGGGTTCTTCTCGACGAACAGAACGATTTCGGCTACGAGAGGATCGATGTCCATGACCTTCATGGAGTTGCCGATCTTTTCTTCGGCGTACTGACGCAGTGCATCGGTTACAGGCATTTTGCGTCCGGTGACGGTAATGCTCATAGCAATCACCTCTTACCTCGTGGCGAATAAAAAAACAGCTCGATCAAGCGCCTGGCCTGGTCATGCGGGCAAAAAGAAGCTTTTTTCGTCGCATTGCAAGCCGACTCCTTTCGTCGAACTGATAGGAATAGCATAGCGCAAAACCCTTTGTTTTGGAGGGCTATTTTGCACCATGTTATGAAATCGGTTTAAAAACGTAGCGTGGATACAAGGAAGTGCCGGGCGATGGTGGATAATACGAGGGTGTTTTAGGGGAGCGCCGCGTGCCCGGCTCCCGCGATGACAGGCAAGAGAGGCGCCCCGGAAGGGTCGCGGGCATGCGCTAAGGCAATTATGACTGATACGAACCAAGAAGGCACTCAGCGTATTTTCATTTCGGAGGTTCAGGGCCATCAGGCTCGATATTGGAAGCTCATCCAGTTCACTCATTCGTCTACGAAGGCTGCGGGCGCAATGCTGCTGGCGGCTGTGGTTGCGCTTGTTGTCGCGAATACGGGCGCGTACGATGCCTTTATCCATTTTTGGCACACGGAAGTGGGCTTTTTCTTCGGGGATGCGTTCGCCGGCATGTCCATGGCGCACATCATCAACGACATCTTCATGGCCATCTTCTTCTTGCTGGTGGGTTTGGAGGTCAAGTACGAGTTGACGGTGGGCGAGCTGACGAACATCCGCCAAGCTCTGCTGCCTATTATGGCGGCGCTCGGCGGCGTGATCGTGCCGGTTGGCATCTACCTGCTGTTCAACGCGACGAATCCTGAAACGGCTCACGGCTGGGGCGTTCCCACCGCAACCGACATCGCGTTCGCTCTGGGCATCCTGGCCTTGCTGGGCAATCGCGTTCCTAGCGGCGTTCGCGTGTTCCTGAGCACGCTTGCCGTGGCCGATGACATCATGGCTATCCTGGTCATCGCCATCTTCTACGGCCAGAGCCCTTCGCTGTTCTGGCTAGGAGCTGCCGCGGCGGTGCTGGTGGTGCTGGTTTTGATGAACCGCAGCCATATTTATTCGCTTGTCCCGTATTTGCTGGTGGGCGCTGTGCTGTGGTACTGCGTGTTCATGTCGGGCGTGCACTCCACCATCGCCGGCGTGCTGCTGGCCTTCGCCATCCCGTCGGGCTCGCGCGTTGACCTGAAGAGCTTCACCGACTGGTCGGGCACCAAGGGGCGGCAAGCGCACGAGGCGTTCCAGCCCGAGACGCCGGTTATCGCGCAGGGCAAGTACATCGAGACGGTTTCGTCGCTGAGCCGCGTGGCGCGTCAGGTGGTGCCCCCCGCGACGCGTTTGGAGCACAAGCTGTACCCGTGGGTGTATTTCGCCATTCTGCCGCTGTTCGCGCTGACGAACGCCGATGTGAGCTTTACCGGCGTGGACGTTGGGGCCATGCTGACCGACCCTGTTCTGTACGGCGTTCTGCTTGGTTTGCTGGTGGGCAAGCCGCTTGGCATCATGGTGATGAGCTTCGCCATTGTGAAGAGCAAGCTGGCGTCGCTTCCCGAGAACGTGAACTGGGGGCACATGCTGGGCGCGAGCATCCTGGGCGGCGTTGGCTTCACGATGGCTATTTTCGTTGCTAACCTGGCGTTCGACGACGAGGTCCTGGTGGCTACGGCGAAGCTGGGAATTCTGGCGGCGTCGCTTCTGGCGGGCATCATCGGCTTTCTGTTCCTGCTTTTGCAGGCGAAGCGCGCCCATAAGCGCGGCGTGGCTTACCTGTCCACGGCTCGCGAGGACGACGAGAACCTGCAGACGGCCGACCGCGATGCGGCGCGCGAGTACGAGGAAATGCTGCGGGACATCGAGAACCCTCAGATGAAGGAGGAGTTCGCGGCTGCTCATTCGCGGGGCCACATGTTCGAGATCGTGGTCGATCTGGGCCCGACCGGTCTTTTGGGCGGCGGCTCCATCGGGGACGTTCGCGAGGCGCTGCGCGAGGAGGTGGCGCGCGTGCTGCGCGAGGAGGGCAAGGAAGATCTGCTGGAGCAGGTGCAGGAGGATTTGCACGAGAACCAGGATAAGCCTCCGCTGGTAAGCGTGGAGGAAGCCTTGGTGCGCGAAGGCGGCGAGGCGGCTCGACAGCGCGCGTTGCGTCGCGAGGAAGATGACGTTACCGGTATGTCCGGGAAAGAATAGAAGCCACGTTGCGAAGGAATGACATGGAAGCAGCTGCTATCGTTCTAGCTGCGGGTGCGGGCACCCGCATGAAGTCCAAGAAGCCCAAGGTTGCCCACGAGGTGCTGGGAAAACCGCTGGTTCGCTGGGTGGTGGACGCGGCCCGCGAAGCTGGTGTGGACCGCGTGGTTTCCGTGGTGGGGCATGCTCGCGAGCAGGTGATTCCGCTGATCGAGGGCGATACGCAGGCGGTTGTGCAAAGCGAGCAGAACGGCACGGCGGGCGCGGTTCTGGTGTGCGCGGACGCGCTTGCCGACTTCGACGGCTCGCTGGTGGTGCTGTCGGGCGACTGCCCGCTTATCACGCCCCGAACGATTGCGCAGCTGGTCGAGGCGCGCGAGCGCGATAACGCTGCCGTGGTGGTGCTGACCATGGAGCTGGACGATCCGTTCGGGTACGGGCGCATCGTGCGCGACGAGCGGGGCTCGGTGGCGCGCATCGTGGAGCAGAAGGACGCAACGCCCGAAGAGGCGGCTTTGCGCGAATGCAACTCCGGGTTCTACTGCTTTGACGCGCGTGCTTTGTTCGACGCGCTGGCCCAGGTTGGCAACGACAATGCCCAGGGCGAGTTCTATTTGACCGACGTGCTGGAGATTTGCCGCCGTGCTGGCCGTCCGGTGCTGGCGCTGCCGTGCGATGACGCTTCCGAGTGCCTGGGCGTGAACTCGCGTGCGCAGCTGGCTGAGGCCACGAAGCTGCTGCAGCGTCGCATCAACGCTGGTCACATGGCGAATGGCGTGACCATGACCGATCCCGACCAGGTGTGGATCGGACCGGACGTGGTTATCGAGCAGGATGTCGAGCTGCTGCCCCAGACGTTTTTGATGGGGTCCACGCGCATAGGAGAAGACAGCGTGGTCGGGCCGAATTCCCGCCTGACCGACACGGTGGTGGGCCGCGGCTGCACGGTCGACGAGACCGTGGCTATGGAAGCGCGCCTGGACGACGGCGCGACGGCTGGTCCGCGCGCGTACCTGCGCCCTGCCGCCCATCTGTGCGAAGGCGCGAAAGCCGGCACGCACGTGGAGATCAAGAAGTCCACGGTGGGCAAGGGGTCGAAGGTCCCGCATCTGTCCTACATCGGCGACACGACCATCGGCGAAGACGTGAACATCGGTGCGGGCTCGATCACCTGCAACTACGACGGCAAGAAAAAGTGGCCGACGGTTATCGGCGACGGTGCGTTCGTGGGCAGCGATACCATGATGGTGGCGCCGGTCACCATCGGCGCGGGCGCGATCATCGGTGCGGGATCGTGCATTGCCAAAGACGTGGCGGCCGACGCTTTGGCGCTGACGCGACCCGAGCAGCGCGAGATTCCCGGTTGGGCCGCCAAGAAGCGCGCAAGGCAAGCGGAAGCGTAGGAACGCGGAAAAACGGAAACTGCGACGGGGCGAGAGATCGCCCCGTTTTTCATATACGCATTGTCGCCCGAAACGTACGGTTTTTGCGGGGATTCCGTACGTTTCGGGCGACAATGCTCTGCGGCGCGCCGGTCAGAGGAGGGGTTGCGACGCCGCGCATGGAAATTCTCTTGCGATCAATCTGCGAAGAAGCGGGCGTTCCCCCTGTGCGACCGAGCCACCTGCGGATACAATGGAAGGAACGGGATAAGGGGTGACGGTCGCGCAGCGCGGCGGCCCATGAGGTGACGCAAAGGAGCGCGTACATGACGGAAGTGCAGAAGAGCATGGCCCTGTTCTCGGGGTCGGTTAACCCCGGGCTCGCCGACGAGATCGCGAAGGACCTGAACGTCTCGCTGGGCAACGTCAAGCTTGAGAAGTTCGCAAACGGCGAGATTTACGCGCGCTATCAAGAGAGCGTGCGCGGCGCCGACGTGTTTCTGATTCAGTCGGTGTGCGGCGCCGACGGCTACGATGTGAACGACGCCCTGATGGAGCTGCTTATCATGACCGATGCCGCCAAGCGCGCCTCCGCTCGCTCCGTGTCTGCCGTGGTCTCGCATTACGGTTACGCGCGTCAGGACCGCAAGGCCGCTCCGCGCGAGCCCATCACCGCCAAGCTGGTCGCCGATCTGCTGGCTGCGGCGGGCGTGGACAACGTGATCACCGTGGATCTGCACCAGGACGCCATCCAGGGCTTCTTCGACCTTCCGGTGAACCACATGACGGCCATGCCCATCTTCGTGGACTATTACAAGTCCATGGGATTCAACCCCGAGGACCTGTGCGTGGTGTCTCCCGACGTGGGCCGCGCGAAAGCCGCCAAGAAGTTCTCCACCATGCTGGGCTGCGACATCGCCATCATGCACAAGGACCGTCCGAAGCACAACCAGGCCGAGATCACGGCGCTGATCGGCGACGTGAAGGACAAGATCTGCATCCTGAACGACGACATGATCGACACCGCGGGATCCTTGGTTGCTGCAGCGGCCACCCTCAAGGCGAAGGGCGCGGCGAAGGTGTACGCCTGCGCAACGCACGGCCTGTTCAGCGGCCCGGCGTACGATCGTATCGCGAACTCCGTCATCGAGGAAGTTGTGGTTACGAACGCGGTGCCCGTGCCGCTGGAGCGCCAGACGGGCAAGATCAAGGTGCTGTCCTTGGCTTCGCTGTTCGCCGAGACTATCAACAACGTGTACAGCAACGGCTCGGTGGCGTCGCTGTTCGAGTAGAGAGGTTACGCTGTTCTGCGAACGGCGCAACAAGTCGACGCTGCGAAGGACCGCGGCACCCCTTCTTCGCGCGATGGCGAAGGTTTGCGTACCGAAGTGCGCTTGCCTTCTCTGTCCCGCGAATCTCGGGCACCGCGGTCCTTCTTGCCGGCTTGCACGTTCGACGCGCAAGCTGAACAACCTGCAAGTGGAAAGCTGATTTTCATGTTCTTAATCGTTGGCCTGGGGAATCCGGGCGAGGAGTATGCGCATACGCGGCACAACGCCGGGTTCGACACCGTCGACGCCCTTGCCGAGGAGGTGGGCGCGCGCTATTGGAAGACCGAATGCGGAGCCTCGACGGCGAAAGGCGTGTACCGCGATCATGATTTGATTCTGGCTAAGCCGCAGAGCTACATGAACACTTCGGGCGGACCGGTCAAGCAGCTGATGAACGCTTACGGCGTAGACGCGGACCACGTGGTTGTGGTGCATGATGAACTGGACATCGATCCGGGCACGGTGCGCGTGAAATTCGGCGGCGGGCATGCCGGGCACAACGGGTTGCGTTCTATCTGCGACAAGCTGGGAACGCGCGATTGGTTTCGGGTGCGCATCGGCATCGGTCGTCCGCCGGGACGCATGCCCGTGGTGGATTGGGTGTTGTCGCGGCCCAAGAAGGAGGCGGCCGACGATTTCGCTTACGCGGTGGATCGAGGCGCCCAGGCTGCACTGTCGCTTGTGCAGGTAGGCTTGGAGAAGACCCAGCAGACGTTCAACTAATAGGCAAGGTGGGTGCGCGGGTTGACGGCTCGCGCGCCCACCTTGCTGTCGCTTTGGCGCTGTGCGCACGAAAAACCGCTCCCGCTGGCAGGTTTTGACGTTTAGGGGTCGTTGTATCTGGCCGGTTGGTCGCGCGTAAGGGCGCGACGCGACAGCTCAATGCTGTGAACAGGCGAAATGAAACGGAAGCCGAGCGACGACCGGAACAGTGCTCGGCTTGACGACCGCAAACCGTCAAAACCTGCCAGCGGGAGCGGTTTTTCGAGCGCAAGCCTGGCCCTGTGGCCCTGTGGCCCTGCGGCTCCGCGGTCCAGCGACCCCGCGGCCCAGCGACCCCGTGGCCCAGAGGCTCCGCGGCTCAGTCGAAGTCGACGCGGCTCGTCCGACGAGCAGCGCAAACCGCCTGCAATCGGCGCAAGCGCCTGCGGGCGGTCTTTTCCCTCTACTGCCGAAACGCTTGGGATATACTGGCCTTGCGGGAGCGACGGTTCTGGAGCGGAGGCGGTATGGCGGGCGAAAACCAGGCAAGAAAGCGCGGTGCGGTGTACGCCCTGTTCGCCATCGTGGTATTGGCTTCGGCTTCGGGAAATCTGTCGCAAACAGCGGTGAACGCCATGCTGGGCGACATCATGGGGGAGTTCGCTCTATCTGTTGATCTGGGGCAATGGCTTACGACCAGCTATATGCTGGTGCTTGGGGTAACGGTTCCCGTTGCCACGTTTCTTTCGCGACGGTTCTCGGTTCGCCGTCATGTGTTTCTGGCTCTTTCGTTTTTCCTGGTAGGCGCGCTTGCCGATCTGCTGGCTCCGAACTTTGCGGTTTTGCTGGTGGGCCGCGTCTTGCAGGCGGTTTCCACGGGCTTGCTCATGCCGCTCATGCAGACCATCGCCATGACCAGCTTCCCGCCTGGCCGTCAGGCTACCGCCATGGGCATTGCGGGCGTGGCTATGGGGTTCGCGCCGAACATCGGACCTACCATTGGCGGCGCCATGAGCTTCTCGTGGGGTTGGCGCAGCCTCTTCGTGCTGCTGGCCGCCCTTACGGTGATGCTTGCGATTGCCGCGGCCATTGCCATCAAGCCTGCTTCCGCGCGTGATACGGGCGCACGTCTCGATATCGTGTCGCTGACAATGTCCACGATTGGATTCGGCGGGTTGCTGCTGGGGTTCTCGAACGCAAGCAGCTTTGCACCCAGCAGTCCGTTCATTTGGGCTCCCATCGTGCTGGGTGCGTTGTTCTTGACGTTGTTCGTTCGTCGGCAAAAGCGGGTCGACCATCCGCTTATTACGATGGAGATATTCGCATCGCGCCAGTACACGGCGGGGTTTGTGGCGCAGAACCTGCTGAATGCCTCGTTCATGGGCGTTACCCTGATCGTGCCGCTGTATGTGGAAGGCCTGTGCGGCGGAACTGCGCTTGAGGCCGGAGTGGTGCTGCTTCCGGGAACGGTGGCTGCGCTGCTGTTGAATCCCCTGGCCGGCGTGCTGACCGACCGCGTGGGCGTGCGCCCGGTCGCGGTGGTGTCGGGCGTGTTTCTGGCGGCTGGCGCGGTGCTCATGTCGTTTCTGGAATCCGACACGCCGCTTTGGGCGGTGACGCTCTGTCAAGCAGTGCGCGCGGTGGGAGTATCGGGCTTGGTGGGGCCGCTGACTTCGTGGAGTTTGGCGAAGTTGCCGCGCCCGATCGTCGCCGATGGATCGTCGTTTTGCATTGCGGCGCGGCAGGCGTGCGCGTCGCTGGGAACGTCGGTGATGGTGTTCGCCATCACGGCGGTGGGCGCAACATCGGCGGGCGTGGCAGACCCGGCGCTGGCGTATCAGGTTGCCTTCGGATTCTCCGCCATTATGGCGGTTGCTACGCTCGGGTTTATCGTGGCGAAGGTGCGCTAGAGCGATCAGCCCACGTCAGTACACGATGGGATTGTCTTCCAGCCCGTAGCGAGCTAGCTTTTCGGCATCGTATACCCGTATGCGGCTTCGGGTTCGCTTGAGGACGCCTTCGCTCTCAAGCGCCGCAATCAATTTCGTGCACGTGGTGATATGGATGGCCAGCAGCTCGGAAAGCTGATTGAGCGTCAGGTTGCACTCGATGTCGAACGTGCCGTCCGGCTCGGGCTTTTGGGTGGCGCACAGTTTTTGCAGCCACATGATCATGCGCTTGGTCGATGATTGGTAGCCCGTGTTGCTTATTCGGTGTCCCATTTGGGCAAACGATAGGTGGCATACATCGATGAACTCGTAGAATAGATCGGGGTCTTGCTGGGCGAGCTCGTAGAGTTGTCGTTGCGTGAACGCGAACAAGACAGTGTTTTGCGTAGCTACGAAACGAGCTTTGTATCGCCCGATCGAGGCGTAGTCGTTGTATTCGGCCGAGAAGGCGTTTCCTGCGTTGCGCCAGTACAGCGGCATGCCGCCTCCTGATTCTTGCTCGAACGTCGCAGCTATCTGCCCCTCGTCGATATAGAAGTAGTACGGGTCGTCTATGGTTTTCGCGCTTGTACGAATGTACTCGCCTTTGAACAGCTTCTTCTTTCGGCCAAGCTCTTTGTATTCGGCTATTTTCAAGCGCCGGAACGGTTGCGTCGGTATAAGAATGGAACGGTAGTCTTGCTCGGTGGCCATATGATGTCTCCCCAGTGATCATGTGGTTCCGGTACGAAAAATCCCCTAGAGCGATACTAGCACTTTCGTGCGCCCGCGCCAACGTCGAGCAACGTGCATTCGACGCTTGACGTGCGGCATGTTTCCTGATCGCAGGCGAAATCTGGTCTGCGCCAGGTTCCGGGTGGCGCGAAATCTCAGTTCTTCTTGTTGCGGGCGCTTCTGGAACGACCTCTTTCTAGTCCGTAGAGTTTCCCATGACGAAGCGCGAGGGAGATAGGTATCGACACCGTTCTTCCCGTGCAGGAAAACAGGAGGAAGGACAAGGGGATGACGAGGTACGGAATGGCCATTGACCTGCGCAGATGCGCGGGTTGCGGTGCCTGCGTCGTGGCATGCCAGATGCAGAACAACCAGAAGCCCGGCGTGTCGTGGAACAGCCTGGACGTGTGCGAATGGGGGCGTACGGTAGGCGAGTCGGGTCGTGCGTACGTGCCGCATGCGTGCATGCAATGCGACGATCCCGAGTGCGTTAGCGTGTGTCCTACCGGTGCGAGCGTACGCCGCGAGGATGGCATTACGGTGATCGACTACGAGCAGTGCATCGCATGCGGGTTCTGCATGTCGGCTTGCCCTTACGGCGCGCGCAAGCTCAACAACGCCAAGGGCAACCTGTTCGGCGCCGATGTTCCCGCGCCGTACGAATCCTACGGCGTGCAGCGTAGCCTGGTGGCGGAAAAGTGCATCTTCTGCGAAGGTCGCTTGGCCGAGGGCAAGCAGCCTTCCTGCGTGGTTAACTGCCCGGGCCGCGCGCGCTACTTCGGCGACCTGGACGATTCGCAAAGCGCAGTATCCCAGTTCATAGCGGCAAACGATGCCGTGCGCATTGACGAGACGTCGTTCTATTACGTGCCAGTAGCGGGCATGCCCAACGATGCCTTGCCGTTTGCGGCCTCGTCCCAAGACGTGGTACGCGAGCAGGCTGCGCCGGGCATCGATCCTGTGGTGCTGGGAGCGGCTGGCGTTGCCGTAGTTGCTGCGGGCGTGGGCGCGGGCGTGGCTGTGGCGAAATCGAAGAAGGGGAAGGAAGGGGCATAGCATGAGCGAGATGACCAGCGTCACCCGTCGCACGTTCCTCAAGGGCGCGGGCGCGGTTGCGGGCACGGCCTTGGTGGCTGGCGGCTACAACATCGTGCATCCCGAAGGGGCTGTGGCCGAAGAGGCTCCCGTCGAAGTCAAGTACACGTACTGCGACATGTGCAACCACGTGCCGAAGTGCGGCATAGCCGCCTCGATCAAAGATGGCAAAGTGGTGCGCGTCGAGGCGCGCGAAAAGTATCCCGCCGACCCCATCTGCGCGAAGGGCATTTCCAGCTTGCAGGAGCTGTACGACCCGCATCGCATCACGTACCCGATGGTGCGCACGAACGCGAAGGGTAGCGGCGCGCCCGAATGGGAGCCCATTTCCTGGGACGATGCGTACGCGCGCATCGCGAGCGAGTTCAATCGCATCAAGGAAGAGAGCGGTCCCGAAGCCGTGCTGTTCTACTGCGGCGATCCCAAAGAGCCCCGTGGCGCGATGCAGCGCCTTGCCACGCTCTTCGGTTCCCCCACGTATGGATCTGAAAGCTCCACATGCGCGGCGGCTACTTGGATCTGCTCGCAGCTGGTTACCGGCCAGCTGACCATGGGAAGCGATCCTACCGACGCTACGGCAAGCTGCTTGGTCTGGTCGCTCAATCCTGCCTGGTCGCAGCCTTATCGCTTCGGGGACATGATGAAGCACAAGGAGCGCGGCTGCAAGTTCGTGGTGGTTGACCCGCGCATCACACCGACCGTGACCGGGCTGGCCGACGTGCATTTGCAGCTGCGCCCCGGCACCGACGGCGCGTTGGCGCTCGGCTTCATCCACGTCATGCTGCGCGACAATCTCTACGATAAAGAGTTTGTGGAGAAGTGGACGCACGGCTTCGACGAGCTGGCAAGCTACGTGCAGGAGTTCACGCCCGAGCGGGTTGAGGAGATCACCTGGGTACCCGCTGCCAAACTGGAGGAAGCGGTCAAAATCATCTGCGAAAACTCCCCGGCTACGCTCGTGTCCAGTTCGGCTGGCGCCTGCCATGCCACGAACGTGGGCAATTTCCAGCGCGCGGTGTACTCCATCATTGCCTTGACCGGCGATCTTGACGTGGCGGGCGGCCTTTCCATGGGCTCTGGGCTGCCGTTCGACTATTCGGCGTCCACTGCGGCTTTCCGTTTGGAGAGCATGTACGCCGAAAAGGGCTTGCAGAACATTCGCTATGACAAAGACGATTTCCCTGTATGGGCGCACTATTTCAAAATGATCCAGACGGCGCATCTGCCGGAACTGGTTGCCGACGGCAAGATTCGAGCCGGCTTGCTGCTGGGCGTGAACTCCATGATGTGGCCGCAGACTCCTGAGTACCAAAAGGCTATCAAGGACATGGAGTTTACGGTAGCCATCGACTATTACATGCGCCCTTGGACTCACGATTTGGTGGACATGCTGCTGCCTGCTGCCATGTGCTACGAGCGCATGGCGCCGCCGGCTATTTTCGGCCGCAAGATATTTCATCGCGATCCGGTGGTGGAGCCGATGGGGCAGTGCCGCGAGGATTGGCAGATCATCCTGGAGATCGGTTGCGCGCTGGGCTTTGAGCAGGAGTGCTTCGGCGGCAGCGTGGAGGCGGCACTCGACGATATGTATCGCGGTGCGGGCATCGACATTTCTCTGGACCTGCTGCGCGAGCATCCCGAAGGCTACGAAGTGCCTGGTGGCGTGAAGGGCGAGCGGAAGTACGCCGACGGCCTTCTGCGAAAAGACGGCAAGCCTGGATTCAATACTCCGACGGGTAAGATAGAGTTCGTGTCGGAGGTTCTCAAGCAGTACGGCTTTGATGGTTTGCCGGTGTTCGAGGAGCCGGTGCACAGCCCCGTGAGCACGCCCGACGAGGCGAAGGATTACTCGCTGGTGTTGAATAGCGGATCGCGCGTGCCGTATTACACGCACTCGAAGCTGCGCGATCTTCCCTGGCTCAACCAGTTCATGCCCGACCCGGTTATTCGTCTTCATCCGGACGATGCGGAGAAGCGCGGTATTGCCGAGGGCGATCAGGTGCGCGTGTTCAACCAGTTTGGCGAAGTTGTCATGAACGCGGAGATCACGAACCTCGTGCTGCCGGGCGTCGTGGACGTGTTCCACGGGTGGCATCAGGCGGACATCAATCTGCTGACTACGCGCGACTTCGATCCAATTACCGGGTTCCCGCCGTTCAGGTCGGGATTGTGCGAGGTCGAGCGCACGGGCAAGGGCCGCATCGTCGCCTAGAGGAGGAGCTGACATGACGCAAGAACAAGATCGGGGGGCTTCGGCCGTTCCGGCGGCGAAGGAGTCGGCGGCAAGCGCCGTCGCGAAGGATGCTTCCCGGGGCGATGAGGCGAGCGGTTTCGAGCAGCGTCGCGCGCGCACGCGCCGGTGGATTGCCGTGGGCGTGACGGCGGCGGTTCTGGTTGTGGCCGGAGCGGGGTTCTGGGTGTGGCACGAACAGCCGAGTTTCTGCAACGCTATCTGCCATACGCCGATGGACCCGTACGTGGAAGGATATTACTCGCAGGATCCGGCTCTTTTGTCGGCAGTGCACCAAGGTGCCGATGTTACGTGCATGGGATGTCATGTGCCTACGCTGAGCGAGCAGTTGGCCGAAGGCGCCGCTTGGGTGACTGGCGGATACGATTTGCCTCTTGAGCAGCGGAGCTTCGACGACGGATTCTGTCTGAACAAGGCGTGCCACGACACGTCGCGCGAGGGGCTTGCGGCCGCTACACAAGACCGTGCGTACAATCCGCACGAAGAGTACCATGGCGAGCGGTTGGCATGCGGCGACTGCCACAAGGTTCACGAACCGTCGGTCAATGCTTGCACGCAATGCCATGCCGACGCCGACGTTCCGGATAACTGGGAGGCTTACGGTTCTCGCTAGCCCACGTCCGAGCAGTGAAAGGCCGCGATCCCGTGCTGCAACGGGTCGCGGCCTTCGTGTTGCGCGAAATGCTAGCTTGCAGACGTGCTGCGGGCTCGATCCGCCTTCGTCGTGTTGTCGGGCAGCCCTGCCTTCGGCATATCGAGTGTGCCGGCCTTTTCACGACGGTGCAGGTCCCAGAGCATGAGCGCCGCGACGGCGATGAAAGCACTGCCTCCGATGACGCCGGTGGCCAACGGCCCCACGAAAGGGTTGCCGCCCGTTGCCGAGACCAGCAGCACGGCGCTCAGGAAGCCGTTGATGGCGCCGTGGCCGATGGCTGCGGCCAGGCAGCTGCCCGTGCGCACGGTGACGTACGTCAGGAAGATGCCGATAACGATGCAGAATACGCACATAGCGGCGATTCCCACGAACGGCCAGCCGGGATAGTCCGTGCCGTAGTTGTGCCCGATCGCGGTGATCGGCGCGTGCCAAAGCCCCCAAATTACGCCAGTGACCAGCAGCGTCGGCACAATGCGCAGACGCTCGGACACCTTCGGCACCAGATAGCCGCGCCAGCCCCATTCCTCGCCGAACGTTGTGACGATGTTGAGCGCGGGGGCCAGGAACACGGCGACGGGCAGTTGAACCAGCAGCATGGTACGCAGCTGGTCGGCGGGGATGTTTCCCGCGCCAGCCGCCGCGGCCGCCTGCTGTTGGGAAGCGATCATGGCGGACATGCTGGGGTCGAAGTCGTGCGAAAATACCAGGTAGTACGCGCCTGCTCCGATGACGGCCAACGCCGCCGGCGCGAACCATGCCACGACGAACCAGATCGCGGACTTCTTGAACCGCTTGGGTTTGATGACGCTGTTTTTGAAACCTTCGCGCGTGACCAGGCGCGTGATGAGCACGCCCAAGGCGGGGAAGAACATGGCCGCGCCGACGGCAAGCTGCGTAGCCATGGCCGGAACGCCCTCGATGGCGCCCGTTGCGAGTGGATACACAACGCCAAATTCGTATGCCCAGGTCAATATAAAGGTAGCAACAAGAAATACCACGATTCGCTTCATGGTGCCCCCTCTCGATAGGCAAGGTGCGTCAGCTCCGCCTGGGCGCTTCGACCCGTTTCGACGCTGCAACTCGTTTCAGCGCTGCGGCTCGCTTTGCGGCACGCTTCACGCGCGTTGCCCTTGTGAACTTGCATCTTTGTTCCATCTGTTATAGCATAAATATAACAAACAGGAAAGAAATTTTGCGGCGAAATGAAAGTGGGGTGCGATCGGCGTGATCTTACGCATCGATCAGAAGGCGGAGGAGCCGCTGTACCTGCAAATACGCAGCCAGATTATCGGCGCCATCGCGCGAGGCGAGCTGGTTGCCGGCCAGGCGCTGCCCAGCGTGCGGTCGCTGGCAAGCGATTTGGGCATCAACCTGCATACCGTGAACAAGGCGTACGCCGTGCTTCGTGACGAGGGATACGTGCTCATGCGCGGTCGGTCGGGGGCGTTCATCGCCGATCCGTGCGAGGAGGATCGGGCCGATCGCATGCAGATCGAGCTGGCGAAAATGGAGGATGGGCTGTTCGAGCTGGCGCTGGCCCATCGTGCGCGCGGCGGCAGCTGGGGCGAGTTTCTGGAATGCGCGCAGGCTCAGGCGGCGCGCGCGTACGGAGCGGGCGAGCGCACGGATTGCCGAGGGGCGAACCCGTCGGCGTCGGCTGGCCGGTCGGGCGCTGCGCAGTGCGCTACCGTGCGCGGGGGATCCGGGGTTTTCGGGACGGAAGGATAAGGTATCGCTATGGAGGCACCTGCAACTAAATTCGCATCGGCGATGCTTGTTCTCACGATGTCGCTGGTCCCGCTGACCGGCCTCATGACGGTGGTGACGTCGTTTCTCATGCGGCGCGGCGAGGTCTTCGCGGTTACCGTGCCCGATGCAGCCGCGCGCGATCCGTACCTGCGGTCGCTCAAGCGCCGGTACGCGATCGCCATGCTGGGACTTACCGCAATCCTGACGGCCGTCGGCGCATGGGGCGCATGTATGCAGAATCCTGCCGTTACCCTTGCGACGCTTTGCGCGGGTACGCTGCTGATCTGCGCTTGCAGTTACGGACTGATGCTGTTCTTCCGCGCCAAGGTGAACGTTTATAAAAAGGAGCGCGGCTGGAAGGCCGAAGCGCAGGAGTCCGTGGCGGTGGTGGGCGACGCGCCGGTGCCTCGCGCGGTGTCGCTCAAGTGGAACCTGCTGTACGTGCCGGTCATGGCCGTTACGCTGCTCATCGGCGCGGTGGGCTATGCGCAGATGCCCGATCTGATTCCGCAACATGTTAACTTCCAGGGCGAGGTGACGGACTACATGGAGAAATCCCCGTTCGTGGTCCTGGCACCCGTGCTCATAGTGGCTTTCATGGCGGCTTGCATGGCGTTTTCCCATTGGACTATCCTGCGGTCGAAGAAGCCATCCGACCCGGGTGCGCCCGCCACGTCTGCGCTGGCGTACGGTATGTTCGCGCGCGCTCAGAGCATTCTGCTGGTGGTGGGCGGCCTGATTCTCAGCTTGCTGGGGCCGGTTATGGAGCTTGCGTTCATCGGCGTGATTGGCATAGCTGAAGCGGGCGTGTTCGTGGTGGTGCTGGCGCTGGCGTTGGTGGTGGGATCCATCGTGATCAGCGTGGTGTACGGGCAAGGCGGCGCGCGCGTGTTCGCGCGCATGGGCGGCTCGGAAAAGCTCTTGGCCGACGATGACGAGCACTGGAAGCTGGGCGTGTTCTACTTCAACCCCGATGATCCCAGCCTGTTCTTGCCCGAACGGTTCGGCATCGGCTGGACCATGAACTGGGGACGCCCTGCGGTTTGGGCCATCATGGCGGGCGGGTTCGTGTTGACGGTGGCTTTCGTGGTTGCCGTTGCGGTCATGATGTAACGCCTGCTGCACCGTGCGGCGCTTTTCGCGAAAGCGGGCCGACGTTTGCCGTCGCTCGTCGCCGAAGATCGCACGTTTCGTTCGTGAAGGGCGCCATGCACCGCAATGTTGCCGCAGGGCGTTCGCCTGCGTTCTTTCGCGATGGGTTTGCTATCATAGAGCGCGAATACTTTGCGAAGGACGGAATCATATGGCGTTTTTGCTTGGCTGCGAGAAGGTTCGGGTGGAATTCCCGACCAAAGAGGTGTTCGAGAGCGTGTCTCTTGGCGTCGAGGAGGGCGATCGCGTTGGCATCGTCGGACGCAATGGCGACGGAAAATCGACGCTGCTCGCATTGCTGGCCGGTGCGCAAGATCCTGACGAGGGGCGCGTTCTAAGGAACGGGGCCGTGCACGTGGGCGTGTTGGCTCAGTCCGACGCCCTGCGCGATGAAGACACCGTCGAGCGCGCCGTTGTGGGAGATCGTGCTGAATACGAATGGGCGGGCGATGCGCGCATCCGCGAGATCATCGCCGGCTTGGCGTCCGACATTCCTTGGGATGCGCAGGTGGGCACGCTGTCCGGCGGGCAGCGCCGCCGGGTCGACCTGGTTCGCTTGCTTATCGGCGATTGGGACGTGCTTGCGCTTGACGAGCCCACGAACCACCTGGACGTGCGCGCCATCACCTGGTTGGCCGACCATCTGAAGCGTCGTTGGCGGCAGGGACAAGGTGCCCTTTTGGTTGTCACGCACGATCGTTGGTTCCTTGATGAAGTGTGCACGAGCATGTGGGAAGTGCACGACAAGGTGGTCGAGCCGTTCGAGGGCGGGTACTCGGCGTACATCATGCAGCGCGTCGAGCGAGACAGGCTGGCGGCATTGGCCGAGCAGAAGCGGCAGAACGCGCTGCGCCGCGAGCTGGCTTGGCTGTCGCGCGGTGCCCGCGCTCGCGCAACGAAGCCGAAGTTCCACGTGGCCGCGGCTCAGGAGCTGATCGCCGACGTTCCTCCCTTGCGCAACGAACTGGAGCTCAAGCGTATGGCAATGGCGCGCCTGGGCAAGCAGGTGGTGGATCTGGAGCACGTGACCGTGCGCTTCGACGGCGCCGATCAACCGATTCTCGACGATGTGGAGTGGATTATCGGGCCGGGCGACCGCTACGGCATCGTGGGCGCGAACGGCGCAGGCAAGACCACGCTTCTACGCACCATTCAAGGATTGCAGGCGCCTACGTCCGGTTTGGTGAAGATTGGCAAGACCGTGCGTTTCGCCGTGCTGTCCCAGCACTTGGACGACTTGTCCAGCTTGGGCGACGATCGCGTGCGCCAGGTTGTCGGACGCTACAATCGCCGTACGATGCTCGACGGCAAGGAGATGACGCCCGGTCAGCTGCTGGAGCGCCTGGGCTTCACGAACGCCGACCTGAACGAGCCGGTGTGCGATTTGTCGGGTGGTCAAAAGCGCCGCCTTGCCTTGATGTTGATTCTGCTGGATGAGCCGAACGTGCTGATTCTCGACGAGCCGTCCAACGACCTGGATACCGATATGCTCGCCGCGATGGAGGACTTGCTGGATGCGTGGCCCGGCACGTTGCTGCTGGTCACGCACGATCGCTACCTTATGGAGCGCGTGACCGATCATCAGTTTGCCGTCATCGACGGCAAAATCCGCCATCTGCCGGGCGGGGTCGAGGAATACCTGCGAATGACAGACGGCGGTCCGATCGGCAACGGCGGTGCTCAAGCGTCCAAACAGGCTCCGACTGGCGGCGGGCGCGCATC
>ERZ836760.1877-NODE-1877-length-19668-cov-6.137307_pt1 | contig 19668 bp, 16 predicted proteins | sample MGYA00519941_ERZ836760 | MGnify/ENA primary metagenome ERZ836760 (study PRJEB31850, sample SAMEA3708807) | human gut metagenome | biome: human gut; feature: human-associated habitat; material: faeces | place: China | collected 2014 ... | reverse complement strand
GTTAAAAGTAATATTTTTAATATAAATAAAATAAACAAAAAGATTGTAATTGCAGGAGGAGCATTACTAGCATTAATAATTTTAATAATATGTTTAGTTGGGTCAAATACATTTACTAGAAGACAACATTTAAAGGACATAGAAGCAAATATTGTAGACAGTTCTAATAACGAAGAAGCACATTTAACAGGAAGCTTAATAGAAATTAAAGATAAAATAGATAATAAACAAATTGATGAAAAATATATGAATGAAGTACAGCAAAAATCAGTTTTAGAATTATATGATATTGCAAATAAGTTACAAATTAGTAACAATGACCAAAGAATGCAACAATTATTATATAATGCTATATTAGTAAAAAATCAAGCAAATCCATTATTAATTTTATTTGGAAATGGTTATATGAATCAATTTAGAGAATTAGTATTAGAAATGGATATACCAGCATTTTTATTTAACTTTGGTATAATAGGGCTATTTTTATATTTTGTCCCATTTCTATCAATATTTATATATGCTCTATATTGGGCTATAAAAAGATATAAAATCATTGATGAACAATATATCATGTACTTATTAGGATTAGGCCTATCATTTGCATTATCAGTATTTTCTGGATATGTATTTTTCAATATGTCAACTGATAGTATAATCATTGTTATTTGTGTATTATTATTAAATAAAGTAGAAGAGGTAAAGAAGGAAGAAATATGAAAAAAATAATATTTGGTATAACAAGTCTTACATTGGGTGGAGCTGAAAAAGTTTTAGTAGATTTAGCAAATAAGTTAAGTGAAAATTACGATATTACAATCCTTACAATATATGCTAAAGGAGAATTTGAAAAGAAACTAAATAGTAATGTCAAATTAAAAACAATATTTGATTTTCAGTTTAATGAACTAAGCAATTTAAAGAAAAAGATAACTGCTTTAAAGATATTATTTTTCAAGAAATATTACTATAAAAAATATATTAAAAGAGATTATGACATAGAAATAGCTTTTTTAGAAGGTCCTATCACTAGATTATTTAGTGTTAAAAACAAAAACACTAGAAAGATAGCATGGATACACAATGATATTTCAAAAGTTTATGGTAAAGGATTTAAAGCAAAATTAAAAATGGCTATTGATAAAAAAATATATGAAAAATATAGAACATTAATATTTGTAAGTAAGGATAATAGAGATAAGTTTGTAGAAAAATATAAAGATATACGAGATAGAAATTTACAACCACTACAAAAAAGAGTAATTTATAACTATATAAATCCAAATAAAGTTTTAAAAGAAGCAGAAGAGGAATTAGAAGATATTTTTGATAATCAAGTTATTAACTTCTTAACAGTAGCAAGATTAGTAGAACAAAAAGCTATTGACAGAGTAATAAAAGTTCATAAAAGACTAATAGATGAAGGATATAAACATAAATTTTATGTTATAGGTGATGGTCCTGAAAAAGAAAATTTAGAAAAAATGATTAAAGAGAATAATGTAAGAGAAACCTTTATATTATTAGGAAAAAAAGAAAATCCATATCCATACATTAAAAATGCAGATATATTCTGTCTTTTGTCAGAATTCGAAGGGTATGGCATGGTATTAGAAGAAGCTAAAATTTTATCAAAACCAATAATCATCACAGATACTGCTGCAAGAGAAGCTTTAGTTGGTTACTCTAATTCTAAGATAGCTGAAAATACAGAAGAGGGGATATATGTTAAGCTAAAAGAAGTTATAAAAAATAAAGAAATCATTTTTAGCAAAGTTGAGGGCAAAAAGTATAACAATGATAAAATAATAAAAAGACTTGTGAAGTTGTTTGAAGAAATGGTATAAAGGGATTATAAAAATGAACGAATTTGCCGAGAGTAATATATTGGATAAAATTACAGAAAACATTGACAAGTAGATAAATATAGTATAGAATACAAACAATAGTTCCGTGAGATAAATGATGAAAAATAAGTAGTAATAAATGTAATAAGAACTAAAATTTATTAAAAAAGGATGTGTTCTTATGAACGAAAAAAAGAATGAAATTATTTTATTTGAAAATCAAGGAGTAAAATTGGAGGTTAATTTAAAAGAAGAAACTGTATGGCTCACTCAAGCACAAATGGAAGCGTTATTTGATGTGAAACACGCAACGATAAGTGAACATATCAATAATATTTTTAAGGAAGGGGAACTTGATAAAAAAACTTCTGTCGGAATTTCCGACAAAAGTACAGGTGGCAGAAAGTCAAAAATATATAATCTAGATGTTATAATATCTGTTGGGTATAGAGTTAAATCTAAAAATGGTGTAATTTTTAGACAATGGGCAAATAAAATTCTAAAAGATTATATGTTAAAGGGCTATGCTATAAATCAAAGAAGATTAAAATATTTAGAAAAAACAGTAAAACTAATTGATATAGCAAATAGAATAGATGAAAGAATAGAAGGAAATGATGCAAAGGAAATTTTAAAAGTAATAGGAGATTATTCAAAAGCACTCGATTTACTTGATGACTATGACCATAGAACGCTAAAGAAAATAGATGGAAATATAGATGAAAGAAAAATTGAATATAGCGAATGTATAGAAATTATAAATAAGTTAAAATTTAACGAAGAAAGTACACTATTTGCAGTAGAAAGAGATAAAGGTTTAGAATCAATTATAGGTAATATTTATCAAAGTTTTGCAGGACAAGATATTTATAAAAGCATTGAAGAAAAAGGAGCAAATTTCTTATATCTAATAGTAAAAAATCATGTATTTGCAGATGGAAACAAAAGAATTGCAGCAACGTTATTTATATACTTTTTGAACTTTTATGGTATATTATATAAAGATGAAAAACAAACAATAGACAATAATACTTTAACTGCTTTAACATTGTTAATAGCAGAATCAAATCCAAAAGAAAAAGATGTAATTATAGACTTAGTAATGAACTTTTTGGAATAATGATTAAAATTATATCATCTCGAAAAATTAAAATATAAAGGACTGATAATTAGTTGAAAATATCAGTCCTTTATTGTATAATCATAACAGAAATTAATAATTTATGTATTAGATATAATACAATAAAAATATAAATAAAAAAATGATTGGAGTAATTATGAAAGAAGAATTTGATTTTTCAAAAGAACCAGGGATTCAGTTATTAAATAATAGAAAATACGAAGAAGAAAAAGAACCTATTATTTCTGTTATAATTCCATTTTATAACGATAAAAAATACATTGAACAAAGCATTAATTGTATTTTAAATCAAACATTTCCATATTATGAAATTTTAATTATAGATGATGGGTCAAAAGATGAAGAATCTTTAAAAAAATTAGAAGAAGTTTCTAAAATAGATAAAAGAATAAGAGTATTTCATAAGAGTAATGAAGGCTTGGCAGCAACTAGAGATTATGGTGCTACAAAATCAAGTAAGACTTGTAAATATCTAATGTTTATAGACTCAGACGATTTACTAGAACCAACTTTTATGGAATGTGCATATTGGACTTTAGAAACGAACAAAGATGCTGCTTGGGCATATTCAGATTCAGTAGGATTTGAATCGTATACATATACTTGGAACAAATGGTTTGATTCAGAAAAAATGAAAAAAGTCAATGAATTATTAGCAATAGCTATGGTAAGAAAAAGTGATTTTAATAGAGTAAATGGTTATGGATTGAGAGAAAAAGCAGTAAACGAAGATTGGAATTTTTGGTTAAAATTATTAGGACATGATAGATATCCTATTCATATGAGTTTTTATGGAATGTGGTATAGAAGAAAAGAAACAGGAGAATTAAAAAATGCTTCAAAAAATCAAAAAAGAACATTAGAAATAATTGAAGGAACTGCATCTAAAATAACAAAAAGAGTAAATGCTATTCAATATCCAAAATATGATTATAATTATGACTTATTATCAGATAAAATAGATATTATAACTCCAAAATGTGTAGATAATAATAAAATAAATATATTAATGATACTACCTTGGATGATAACAGGAGGCGCTGATAGATTTGTATTAGACCTAGTTTCGAATTTAGATAAAAATAAATTTGAAATAACAATACTTACAACTGAGCCAAATAAAAATGTATTAAGACAACAATTTGAAGAAAATGCAACTGTTTATGATTTAACATCATTTTTAAGTCAAAAATACTGGCTTAGCTTTATAAATTATATTATAGAAAAAAATAATATAAATTTAATATTTAACACAAACAGTAAATTTGGATATAGCATATTACCATACTTAAAAAGTAAAAATCCTAACATTCCAATAATTGATTATATTCATATGGAAGAATGGTATAACAGAAATGGTGGATATTCAAGATACTCAACAATGATGAAATCAGTAATTGATAAAACATTAACATGTAATGAAAACAGTAAAAGAATATTAAAAGAACATTTTGGCAGAAATAGTGAAGAAATAGAAACAGTATATATCGGTGTAGATGAAGAAAAGTTCAATCCTAGTAAATTTAATAAAAATGAATTATTAGAAAAATACGGATTGCAAAATGAAAAAAGATACATTTTAAGTTATATTTGTAGAATTTCAGAACAAAAACGTCCTATTTTATTATTAGAAATAGTTAAAAAACTAAAAGAAAAAAGAAATGACTTTTTAGTTTTAGTTGTAGGAAATGGAAATTTACTTGAAAAAATGAAAAAGAAAGCAAGTGAAATGGAAATTCTAGAAAATATAAAATTTTTAGGAAATATAGAAAAAACAGAAGAAATTTATGCACTTAGTGATGCCACAATCAACTGTTCTATTAAAGAAGGACTAGCTTTAACATCATATGAGTCACTATCAATGGGAGTACCTGTTATATCAGCAAATGTAGGTGGACAAAAAGAGCTTATAACAGAAGATGTCGGAATAGTTGTTACATGTATGCAAGATGAAAAAACAATTTATTCAGAGGATTATGATTCAAACGAAATAAATGATTATGTTGCAGGAATAGAAAATGTTTTAAATAATTTAGAGAAATATAAAGAAAATTGTAGAAATAGAATTTTAGATAAATTCACATCAAAAAATATGATAAATAAAATGACAGAAATATTTGAAAATACATATAAAAATCCAAATGATGAAAAAATTAAAAATGGAAAAGCTTTAAGCGAAAATATTAATTTAACAAAAGAATTAATTACAATGAATATGATGAACGATAGGATTGAGTATTCTTGGGAATGCACAGAATATGAAAAAAAGGTTTATGGAAGAGCATATTCTTTAAAAGGGCTTAATTATAAAAAAGAATTGTTAAAAGAAAAATTATGGAATATTCCTATGTGGAGAGGGTTTGTGGGATTAGTTCATAAATTAAGAGGATAAAAAATTTTATAAATTTAACTGAGATTAGAATTAATCTCAGTTTTTTAACAATTAGATATATATGATTTGTTTAAATATTAGAAAATAGAGTACATATAATTTCTTATAAATATTAAAAATATTAGGGAGTGGGGGAATAGGGTAATTTTATTTTTTTATTTAAAACATATATAATATTAGAAATAGACCAAGAAATGTATATTTTAGACCAACATGCAGCACATGAAAGAATTATGTATGAAAAAGTAAAGAAAAATTATTATAGTGAAACATCAAAAGATTCACAAATGTTGTTATTACCAGATGTAATAACACTAACTCACAAGGAAATGGATATTGCAAAAGAAAATATGCAAATGTTCGAAAAAGCAGGATTTTCTTTAGAAGAATTTGGGGAAAATACAATAAAACTAACAGGAGTTCCAACTGTATGTATAGATTTAGATAATAAAGAACTATTTCTAGAAACTTTAGATGAGATAAATACAGTAGCAAGAACTGCAAAGCAAGAAAAAGAAGAAAAATTTATAGCAACAGTAGCATGTAAAGCAGCAGTAAAGGCAAATATGGCTCTAGGAGTGCAAGAAGTAGAAAGTTTAATGGACAAATTATTAGCATTACCAAATCCATTTACTTGCCCTCATGGAAGACCAACAGCTATAAAAATGACAAAATACGATATAGAAAGAAAATTTGCAAGGAAGTAAGAAAAACAGTAAAAGAGTATAACAAAGAAACTAATGAAAATAACAAAGAAAGGAGCATGTAATATATTAATAAAATATATATTACATAAGAAAATAAATGACAATTATACTAATAGTTACAATTTTTATATTTGTAATAAGTGCTATATGGATATGGAATAATTTGGGTAGCATGGAAAAAAACAAAAAAATAGGATTTATAGCAATAGGGTTTGTAGTAATGTATATAATAACATTATTAATCTTTTTAACCACAAAAGGAGCCATAAATTATCCAAATGCTGAGATTGAAAATATAATAAGAAATACACTGGTAATGATTTTTACTGGATTAAATTCGCTAATAATTTTACCATATTTAGCTAAATTATTAGGAAAAACAATAGAATCAGAAATCGAAAAAGAAGAGATAACAAAAAAAGTTATTATCATATTAATAGTATTTCTAGTAGCAATTTTTATGGAAGCAAGTTATCTAAAAAGCACACAACAAGGAATATTAAACATATATAGTGAGGTGCAAGATGCAGAAAGATAAGGTTATAGTAATATGTGGTCCAACAGCTTCAGGAAAAACAGCATTATCTATTGAACTAGCAAAAAAAATAGATGGAGAAATAATATCATGTGATTCAATGCAAATTTATAAAGATATGGACATAGGAACTGCAAAACCAACCAAAGAAGAAATGCAAGGAATACCACATTATTTATTAGACTGTGTTTCTCCAAATGAAAGATTTAGTGTAGCAGATTATAAAAAATCTGCCAAAAAAGCAATAAGAGAAATCATAGAAAAAGGAAAACCTCCAATAATTGTTGGAGGAACGGGATTATATTTAGATAGTTTAATATATGAAATAGAGTATCAAGAAATAGAATTTGATAAAGAATATAGAAATAAACTAGAAGAGCAAGTAGAGTTAGAAGGGTTAGAAAAATTATATGAAGAAGCAAAAAATATAGACCCATTAGCAATAGAAAAAATAAGTAAAAATGATAAAAAAAGAATTTTAAGAATTCTAGAAATTTATCATGCAACAGGAAAAAATAAAACAGAACAAGAAAAAGAATCAAGAAAAAATGAAGTAGAGTATGATTATAGAGTTTATGCATTAGATTGGAATAGGGAAAAGTTGTATAATAGAATAAATAAAAGAGTAGATATAATGTTTGAACAAGGCTTGCTTCAAGAAGTAAAAAATATTTTAGATAAATATGAGGAATTTCCAACAGCTATGCAAGGTTTAGGTTATAAGGAAGTTGTAGATTTTTTACAAAATAAATGCACAAAAGAAGAAATGATTGAAAAAATAAAAATGGAAACAAGAAGATATGCTAAAAGACAATTAACTTGGTTTAGAAAAAATAAACAAACTATATGGCTAGATGGAGAAAATGAAATACAAAATAATATTAAGATTATTTTGGAGGGAATAAATTGGAAGAACAACTAAAAAAAGAGGAAAAAAACAAGAAACAAAAGTTAAAAATTAGTAATAAAAAAATATTATTATTTGCTATTTTGCTAGTAATATCTATTTATTTAATATATACAATATATTTATTAGTTAAACAGCCAACTAAAATTTTTACATTAGAAGAGGGAATACTATCTTCAGAAGAAACAAATATAGGGTATGTTATAAGAAACGAACAAGTAATTCAAGGACAGAACTATAAAAATGGAATGGAAAGAATAAAAGCAGAAGGGGAAAAGGCAGCAGTAAATGAACCAGTATTTAGATATTATAGTAAAAATGAAGAGGATTTAAAAAGTAAAATATCAGATTTAGATGCTAAGATACAAGAAGCTATGCCAAAAAAAGAAGGGATTTTTCCAGCTGAAGTTAAGTCAATTGAAACTCAAATAGATGCAAAATTGCAAGAAATAAGTAAATTAACAGATGTAACTAAATTGGAAGAGTATAAAAAAGAAATAAACAATCTTATAACAAAAAAAGCCAATATAGCAGGAGATAGTAGCCCACAAGGCTCATATTTAAAAGAATTAATAACTGAAAGAAAAGGCTATGAAAAACAATTAAACTCAGGAGCAGAATATGTAAAATCTCCAATAAGTGGAGTTGTATCATATAAAGTAGATGGATTAGAAGATGTACTAAAACCAACAAATGATTGTTTTTCAACATTAAATAAAGAATATTTAGATAAACTTAATCTAAAAACGGGAAAAATCGTTCCAACAAGTGAAGAATCTGGAAAAATAATTGACAATACATCATGCTATATTGCAACAATAACAAACTCAGAGAATGCTAAAAATGCAAAAGTTGGACAAAAAGTAGAAATAAGATTACCAAATAATGAAGAAACCAAAGCAGAGATAACATATATATCACAAGAAGGTGATGATGATATTTTATTAATTTTGAAAATAAATAAACATGTAGAGGAATTAATAGAATATAGAAAAATATCTTTTGACTTAATATGGTGGAGTGAAAATGGGTTAAAAGTTCCAAATCAAGCAATAATAAATGAAAACGAATTAAATTATGTTATAAGAAATAGAGCTGGATATCTGGATAAATTATTAGTTAAAGTTGTAAGACAAGGAGAAAAATATTCATTAGTAAAGCCATACAACACCGAAGAATTAAAGGAATTAGGATTTTCAAGTAATGAAATAATTTCGTATAAAAAGATAACATTATATGACGAAATTGTACTAAATCCAGATGTAAGTAAAATTAAAGAATAAATATTACAAAAATATTACAAAAACATTAAAAAAAGATTACATTACTAAAAAGTATTGACAATAGTGAAAAAAAAGTAGATACTTAGGAAAAATGATAAAAAACAATACAAAGGAAGTAAATTTAGGAGGTTTTTTTATGTCAGGAGCATTAATGAACAAAGTGTGGGACTTATTTGGAATGGATACAGCAGAACCAGAAGAATATGATGATGAAAATATATATGATTATGAAGACGAAGAAGAAGAAATGGATACAGAAGATAGAAAATTCTTTGGAAAGAAAAATAAAGTTGTAAGCATGCCACAACAACAAGCACAAACAAATGCAATAAAGATGGTTATTTCACAACCAACAGCATTTGAACAATCAGATGAAATTTGTAGCTTTTTAAAAGAAAGAAAATCTGTAATAGTTAATCTAGAATATGTAAATAAAGATGTTGCTAGAAGAATTGTAGATTTTATTAGTGGTGGAGTATATGCATTAGATGGTTATATTCAAAAAGTATCTAATTCAATATTCTTAGTTGCACCATCAAACTATGAAATAACAAATGAAATGGCTAGAGAAGAAATAAAAAGCAAACTTTCAGTATCTTGGTTAAAAAACAATGGAATAAACTAAAAGAATACTAATAATATATTTTTTATCTATCGAAAATATATCTATATTAAAGAAAAGCATAAAAGACATACTTTTTATGTGCTTCTTAAAGGAGGAAAAAATGATTACACCATTAGATATAGAAAATAAAAAATTTTCAAAACAAATGATGAATGGATATAATGTCGAAGAAGTTGATGATTTTTTAGATGATTTGACAGATGATTATAGTAAAAATTATAAAGAAATAACAGAGTTGAGAACAAAAGTTGAAGAATTAAATAAAAGCTTAGAACAATATAAAACAATTGAAGCTACATTACAAAACACACTTGTAATGGCTCAAAAAACATCAGAAGATATAAAAAATGTTGCTAAGCAACAAGCTGATCAAATAATAAATGAAGCAAAAGGTTCTGCAAAAAAACAAGCTGATGATTTAGAAAATGAAATTATAGCAAAAAAAAGAGAATTAGATGATATAAAAAAACAATTTGATATATATAAAGCAAAAATGGAATCACTTTTAATTTCACAATTAGAATTATTAAAAGATGTAAACAAAGAAGATTAAAATAAAATACAAAAGAATATAAAAAGAGTGACATATAATGAACTTATATAAAAGTTCATAGGAGTGTTACTCTTTTATGCTTTAATATAATATATTAAATAGGTTATTATTTATAAAATAAACCTTCTTAGAATAAAATATATTTAGATTAAAGAAAATGTAAAAAAATTTGTATAAAATAGAAAAAATGTTACAAAAGAGCCAATATGTTACAGAACTGTTAAATGTATGTTACAATTCTATTAATTGGGTTGACAATGGACAAAAAAAGAATAAAATAGTATTAATGGAGAAGGACAAAATATGAGAATTATAAGTGGAAGAGCAAGAGGAACAAAGTTATATACTTTAGGAGGAGAAAGCACAAGACCTACATTAGATAGAGTTAAAGAATCTTTGTTTAATATAATACAAAACAAAATAGAAGATGCAAATTTCTTAGATTTATTTTCAGGAAGTGGAGCAATAGGACTAGAAGCTTTAAGTAGAGGAGCCAAAAAGACAATTTTTTGCGATTCTTCTAAACAAGCAATAGAAATAATAAATAAAAATATAAAAAAGACTCACCTTGAAGATAACTCAAAAGTATACAACTTAGACTATAAAAAAGCTTTGAAAGAAATAAAAGAAAAGCAAGATATAATATATATTGACCCACCTTATAAAACAGATTTTGCCATACAAGCAATAAATGAAATAATAAAGTTAAATATAATAGACGAAAATTCTATTATAATAGTAGAAACAGATGATAAAGAAATTATAGAAAATATAGAAAAATTAGAGATAGAAATACAAGATAAAAGAAAATATGGAAGAGCTTATCTCATATTTTTAAATAGGAGATAATAAAAGAAAGGGGCAAAACCATGGAGATATTTACTTTATTAGAAACTTTGGAAGACTTATTGGAAAGAAGCAGAAATTTACCTTTTTCTTCAAAAAGTGTTGTTGATAAAGATGAAATGTTAGACCTAATTAAAGAAATTAGATTAAAGTTGCCAGATGAATTAAAACAAGCTAAATGGGTAAAAGAAGAAAGACAACGAATATTAGTAGAAGCTCAAAAAGAAGCAGATGGAATAGTTAAAGAAGCAGAAAATAGAATAATTGCTATGATAGATGAACATGAAATAACAAGAAAAGCATATGACCAAAAAACAGAAATAATTGAAACAGCGAATGAAATGTCAAGAGAAATATCTAAAGGTACAAAAGAATATGCAGATAGTTTATTAGAAAATACAGAAGATGTAATGAAAGAAACACTAGAAAAATTAGAAACAAATATGGGTGAAGCAATGAAATTAATGCAATTATCTATGGAAGATACAATAAAAATAATTCAAAACAGCAGAAAAGAATTAAAATAGGAATCAGAAGTCAGATTCAGAAGTCAAAGAAACTAGGGCTTTTGATTTGACTTCTATTTAGTTTTTGTATAAAAAATTTAAAGTTTATATTAAACATTCTGTGTACAGGAACTAAACAAAATAATATTTGTACAGAAATCTTAATAAAAATAAATTGGAGGAAAATAAATGGCACAAAAAAGAAATTACAAGAAAAAGAAAAATACTAAGAGCAGAAAAAAAGCATCAAAATTAGACTTAGCAATAATTATATTAATAATGCTTAGTTTATTAGTAGGTGCATTAATATTTACGAAATCAGGAGTTATAGGATTAAAATTAAATGAGGTACTAGGGGGAATGTTTGGAATAATGCAATATATTATTCCAATAGGAATGTTTGCAATAGCAATAAAACTTGCTTGTGAAGAGAGAGAAACCTTAACTGCTAAATTAATACAATATGGTATATTTATAATAAGTTTATCAGTCTTGTTCAGTGTAATACAGGTATCAACAGGTGAACTTCAATCAAGTAAAGAATTATCAGAAGTTGTAAAAGATGCTTATTATTTAGGCTCACAAAGTAAAGGTGGAGGAGCAATAGGAGCAGTAGGAGCAGTACCATTAGCAAAACTATTAGGTGATGTAGGAGCAGTAATCTTATGTATAGGAATAGCAGTAGTTTTATTAGTATTTACATTTGGAATTAGTATGTCAGATATAATAAATATGTCTGTAGAAAAACTAGAAAACAAAAAGGAAGAAAAGAGAGAAGCAAGGATAGAAAGAAAAAAACATCATGAAGACGACAAAGAAACAGTAGCTGAAAGAAGAAAAAGAGAAAAAGAAGAAAGACTAGCAAGAAGAGAACAAGAAAAAGCAGAAAAAATGGAAAAAGATAAAAATATGATGGACAATCAAATAAAAATTAATTTTGGAGGGAGAATATTAGAGGAACCTGAACATAAGGGATTGAAAAAATATGACCATAGCCAAGATGACATAGTTCCATTAACAAAAGAAACTAAAAAAGATTTTATACAACCAGATGTTATAGAAAATAATTTATTTAAACAAGAAGAAGAAAAGAAAGAAGATAAAAAGAAAGAAGTATTACAATTAGAACATGCAATGGTAGTAGAAGATGAACATTATGAATATCCACCGGTAGAATTATTAAGTAAATCAAAAAGCAAAACTTTAAAAGGTGGAGCTAAAGCATTAACAGATACAGCAACAAAACTACAAAAAACTTTATATAGTTTTGGAGTGTCAGCAAAAGTTGAAAATGTATCAGTTGGACCAGCTATAACAAGATACGAATTAAAACCAGCAGAAGGAGTTAGAGTAAGTAAAATTGCAAATCTTGCAGATGATATTGCATTAAATTTAGCAGCTGAAACTATAAGAATTGAAGCCCCAATTCCAGGAAAACAAGCAGTTGGAATAGAAGTTCCAAATAAAGAAAAAGAAACAGTACATTTAAGAGAAGTATTAGAAAGTTCAGAATTTAGAAATAATAGTTCTAAATTAACAGTAGCTTTAGGAAAAGATGTTGCAGGAAATACACAATTAGCAGATATAGCTAAAATGCCACATATGCTAATTGCAGGTTCAACTGGTTCTGGAAAGAGTGTGTGCATTAATACAATAATAACAAGTATAATTTATAATGCTAAACCAAGTGAAGTTAAATTAGTAATGGTAGACCCAAAAGTTGTAGAATTATCAGTATATAATGGAATACCACATTTATTAATACCAGTAGTAACAGACCCTAAAAAAGCAGCAGGAGCATTAGCATGGGCAGTACAAGAAATGGATGACAGATATAATAAATTTGCAAGCAAAGGAGTTAGAGACTTAAAAGGATATAATAAAGCAATAGAAAAAGAAGATGGAGCAGGAAAATTACCACAAATAGTAATAATCGTTGACGAGCTTGCAGATTTAATGATGGTTGCAGCAAAAGATGTTGAAGAAGCAATTTGTAGATTAGCACAAAAAGCTAGAGCTGCTGGAATGCATTTAGTTATTGCAACACAAAGACCATCAGTAGATGTTATAACAGGGCTAATTAAGGCAAATGTACCGTCAAGAATAGCATTTGCAGTGTCATCACAAGTAGACTCAAGAACAATTTTAGATTCAGTAGGAGCTGAAAAATTATTAGGAAAAGGAGATATGCTATTTTTCCCTGCTGGTGCACCAAAACCAGCCAGAGTGCAAGGTGCGTTTGTATCAGATGATGAAGTTGAAAAAATAGTGGATTTTGTAAAATCTAATGGTACAGCAACATATAGTGAAGATATATTAGAAAGCATAGAAAATAGTAATAAAACAGAAAAAGAACTTGCACAAGAACAAGCTTCAGATGACGAAACAGACCCATTCTTGATGGATGCAATACAAACAGTAGTTGAAACAGGACAAGCTTCAACATCATTTATTCAAAGAAGATTTAAGGTAGGTTATGCGAGAGCAGGAAGAATCATAGACCAAATGGAAGAAAGAGGCATAATTTCAGGATACCAAGGAAGCAAGCCAAGAGAAGTTTTGATGACATTAGAAAGATTAAATGAATTAAAAATGGGAACTTCTGAAGCAGAAGAAATTAAACAATAAAATATATTAAGTAAAATATACTTAATTATAAAGGTTTATGGGTGACCTTAGAAAACTCAAATATATAATAGGAGGAGAAAAAATGCTAAGCAAAAAAGAAAAAATCATAGGCAAAATAGTAAAGAAAAATTATAATAATGATCTAGAAGAAGTATTAGAAAAGAAACTATTTGATGAGCATGCAAAAAATCTTCTCCTTAGTATTTTATATAAAATAGAAGCAGGATACGAAGATTATGAAAAAGTAAAAGTTGATACAATAAAAAAAGATGAATATATAAAGAAATTTATATCTATAATTGATAAAAATTGTGACAATATAAAAATTGTAAAATTAAAATCAGAAGAGGAGGACATATTAGGAGACAAGACTTTTCTAGTAGACAGAGAAAATAAAAGAATAATATGTTATCCAATAGAAAGAAAATTATTATATTGTATATATAAAATAAGTAAAAGTACAGATATAATAAACAATAATTATGAGATAGTAGGAAGACCACTATCAAATCTAATAAATACAGGAAAATGTATAGAACAGGTAGAACCGTTGAGAGATTTTAATGGTTATTCATGGACAACAGTGTCAAACGAAATAGAAAGCATAGAACACAATTTAATATTTCAAAATTTAAGATTATTATTAGGAAATAAGTTTTTAAATAATTGGATAGAAAACAAGGAATTTATAATAGATTATATTGAATTACTAAAAACTAGATTAGAAGAACAATATGGCAAAAAGGCATCAAATAAAATTATTGGTTACTTAGAAAAATTAGCTATATTATTAGAAATAAAATTTAATCCAAAAGAGCAAGAAAAATTATTAGAACAAGAAAAAATAATTGAAGAAAAATTAGAAAAAATAAAAGATAGAGAAAAATTCGTAGAAATGCTAACAAATGATAAAAAAAGATTAGCAGAAGAAATAAAAAATATAGATGAAACTATAAATAATAAAGAGTTATTACAAAATGAGTATATAAAAAGAAATGAAAAATTACCATTACAGCAAAAGATATTTAGTGCAAGAATTTTATCAAATATGATGATAAAAGAACGAGAAGAAAAAATCGATGAATTAGAAAAACTAAATGAGTTAATGAACCCGAAAAAGTTTATTAAGTATAAAAAAGAATATGAAGAAAAAAATAAATATTTAAAAATTGCAAAGACGAAAGATATACAACAAGATATAGAAAAAAACATAAGAGAATTTCAAAAAGAATTTTTAAAATGCTTTGCAAGTAAAATTGATAAAGTAGAAACAAAACAAGATTGCCTAAAAGAAATATATAATTTTAGATATTATAATTTATTACCATATAATAAAGAAATAAATATATATGAAGTAGATGAAATAAAAAAAGAAATAAGAGAAGTTCAAGAAAAGTTAATATTAAAAGCAAAGGAATTAAAATTAATTGTTCAAGTATCAAAAAATGAAAGTATTAATTATGAAATTTTAAAAAATATATTTCAAATGAGAACAATAATATTGGAAGACTTAAATTTTAAATTAACAAAAGAAAAAGAAGGGGACTTTGTACAATTTTTTGATGAAAATACATCGGAAAATAAAATAAAATTGACTAATATAGAAAATATAACAAAAAGGGATTTAGAAGTGAAATTAAATAAGAAAATTAAAGTTTTTAATTAAACTAAATAGGAGGTTATTATGAAAATAACATTTTTAGGAGCAGCAAGAACTGTAACAGGATCAAACTTTTTAGTTGAAGGAGCTGGAAAGAAATTTTTAGTAGATTGTGGAATGTGGCAAGGAAAAGCAGAACAAGAAATGGAAAATGACCAAGAATTCGAATTCAATCCTGCAGATATAGATTTTGTTTTATTAACACATGCACATATAGACCACTCAGGAAGAATACCAAAATTATATAAAGAAGGATTTAGAAATAAAGTGTATGCACACAAAGCCACATGTGATTTATGTGCGTTAATGTTACCTGATAGTGGACATATTCAAGAAACAGAATCAGAATGGAAGAATAGAAAGAGAATGAGAAGAGGAGAAAAACCAGTTCCTCCAATATATACTGCTGAAGAAGCGGCAAAATGTTTAGAAATATTTGAAGCAGTACAATATGATCAAATAATAGAAATAACTCCAGAAATTCATGTTAGATTTAATGATGCTGGACATATGTTAGGTTCAAGTATTATAGAAGTTTGGGTAAAAGAAGATGATAAAGAAACAAAAACAGTATTTACAGGTGATTTAGGAAATAATGATATACCTCTATTAAGTCCATTAACAATGATAGAAGATACAGATTATTTGGTTATGGAATCAACATATGGAAGTAGATTACATGTAAAAAATGAACAAAAAGCAGAGATATTTTTAAATGTGGTTTCAGAAACTCTTGATAATGGAGGAACAGTAGTAATACCATCATTTGCAGTTGGAAGGACACAAGAAATATTATATGAATTAAATAAACTAAAAGAAGAAAAAGATGATGAAGAATTCAGAAGGAAGTATAAATTATTGATGAAAGCTCCTGTATATGTTGATAGTCCTTTAGCAATATCAGCAACAGAAGTTTTTAGTGATAATATGGATTTATTTGATGAAGAAACAAAAGAAGATATGGCAAAAGGAGATAATCCATTAGAATTTCCAGGATTACAATTTACCAAAACAGCTGATGAATCAAAAGCATTAAACGAAGATCCAAAACCAAGCATAATAATTTCAGCAAGTGGAATGTGCGAAGTTGGTAGAATAAAACATCATTTAAAACACAATTTGTGGAATCCAAAAAGCACAATATTATTTGTAGGATACCAAGCACCAGGGACATTAGGATATAATATAGTAAATGGAGCAAAAACTGTAAAAATATTTGGAGAAGAAATAGCGGTAAATGCAAGGATAGAATATATAGAAGGATATTCAGGTCATGCTGATCAAGAATTACTAATGAACTTTATATATTCATTTATAAAGAAGCCAAAACATATATTTTTAGTTCATGGAGAACCAGAATCTCAAGATATACTAAGAGACAAAATAGAAAGTGATACTGGGCTAGGAGTAACAATTCCAGAATTTGGAGAAACATATGAACTAAAAGATGATATTTTATTAACAAATAAAATTCATAGAAAAATAAATAAAAACTTAAAAGTTGAAGTATCAGAAAGAATAGAAAAAATAAAAGAGGAATTAAAAGATATGGAAAACTATGTAAGACAAGATATTCAAGACGAAAACTTAAGAGATGAAGACATATTTAGAATAAATGAAAAAATAAAAGATTTAGAAAAACAAATTTTAAATGTTATAGAAGGGTAGAAGAATAGATATAACAGAAATGTTATATCTATATAAATATATAATAAAGAGACATTATATACAAAAAATCAATAATATAAATAGCTTTAAGAAAATTAAATTATCAAGTTAAAAATAATAAGAATAAACTTTGAGAAGGAGCAAATTATGAATAATAAATATTTAAATGAAGCGATTATTGGAAACAAGAACATGTTAGCTACATTTACTTCAAAAGGAGAAATACAACGAATATATTTTCCTAATAAAGAAAATAGGCAATATATTAATTTCTTTCATACAGGAGTAAAGGTTAACAACTCTGACTTAATATATTTGCATGATGATATAAACAATGTGTATAGACAATATTATGATACAGATACAAATATACTTAATACAGAAGTAACAAATACATATTTTAATTTAACTATTGTTCAAACTGATTGTATTCTTATAAAAGAAAACGTCTTATTAAAAAGATATGTTTTCTTAAATGAAAGCAAAATTGATTTAGATTTAGAATTTTATATTCACTCAGAATTATTGTCAAATGAAAATAATTATGTGGGATGTAAAATAATAGATTATGGAATGATGCAATATGCTCATGATTTTAATGTTTCAACATTTGCAAAAGGATACAATATAAATAGACATCAAATAAATGGAAGTAAAGAAAATATCAAAAGAGGAGAAATTTACGATAAAGATTATATAGGAATGTCTAAAGAATCAAGTATAAGTTATAAAATAGGAACAATAAAACCTAGTGATAAAAAAGTGCTAGAAATATGTGTTTTAATTGATGAAAACAAAAATGTATCAGAAATGGAAGACGAAATAGATAGAGTTAGAAGAATTGATTTTAATAAAGAATATTCAAATACAAAATCATATTGGAGAAAATATGTAAAAAATCATAATGGATTAAACTTAAAAGAACCACAAAATGAATATGATGAAAAGATTTTTGATATATATAAAAGAAGTATATTGTTATTTCCTTTATTAACAAACCATGAAACAGGAGGAATAATTGCAGGTGCTGAAATTGATGAATATTTCACAAAATGTGGAAGATATGCGTATTGTTGGCCAAGAGACGCGGTATTTATAACAAAAGCAATGGATATATTAAAAATGCAAAAAGAAACAGAAAAATTTTATAAAAGCTTTTGTCAAAAAACTCAAAGCAAAAATGGAATGTGGGAACAAAGATTTTATACAGATGGGAAATTGGCGCCTTGTTGGGGATATCAAATAGATGAAACTGCAAGTGTAGTATATGGAGTATATGAACATTATAAAATTTCTAAATCAGAAAAATTTTTAAAAGATAATTTAAAAATGTGTGAAAAAGCAATAGAATTTTTGAAAAAATATACAAAAGATTGGCTTTGCTTAGAAGATATTGAGAAAGACATTGTAAAAGAAGAAATAGAAAAAGAAAGAAAAAACGGAGAACATAAATATCATATTAGTTATGATTTGTGGGAAATGTGTGAAGGGATACATTTATATTCATTAGCAAGTATATACTCAGCATTTGGAGCTATGAAGCAAATGTATAATATATTAGGAAAAAATATTTCAAGTTTTGATAATAATAGATTAAAAGAAGAAAAAATAAATAAAAATGAAAAAGAACTAGAATATCTACAATTAGAAATAAAGAAATTTATAGAGAAAAATATGTATGATGAAACAAGTAATTCATATTTAAGAAATACAGAAGATAAAAAAATGGATATAAGTATGTTAGGAATGGTAGTACCATTTAACATGTTTAGTGCAAAAGATAAAAAAGTAAAAAATACTATTGAAAAAATAAACTTAAGTTTGAGAACTTATACTGGAGGATATCAAAGATTTGAAAATGATAATTATATGAATGGAAATCCATGGCCAATAGCAAACTTATGGATGACACTATATTATTTAGAGATAGGAGAAAAAGAAAAGGCTAAAGAAACTTTTGATTTTGTTGTTAAAACTTCAGGAAGACATGAATTTTTAGGAGAACAAGTTGATAATAATACACTAAAACCTAATTGGGTAATCGGATTAGGTTGGAGTCATGCGATGTTTGTGATTGTATTAGAAGCTTTAATGAATAATAAAGTTATATAGAAATAAAAGTTAATGATTTTTGATTAATAAAATGAAGAGTTGAGCAAAAATATAAAAATGGCGAGGCTCTTTATTTTTTATTGTATAGAAAAAATAGCTTTTATCTGGACCTATATAAGAGTTTTTATATAAAAAATGAAAAATGATATTAAAAAGATCATAAATAGCTTTGCTGCTTTTCTTATAAGTTAAAAACATAGTTAATAATTATATTTTATATATAATAAAAAATGAAAAATATCTAATAAATATAGAAGTAAA
>ERZ836760.1875-NODE-1875-length-19688-cov-6.837875_pt1 | contig 19688 bp, 28 predicted proteins | sample MGYA00519941_ERZ836760 | MGnify/ENA primary metagenome ERZ836760 (study PRJEB31850, sample SAMEA3708807) | human gut metagenome | biome: human gut; feature: human-associated habitat; material: faeces | place: China | collected 2014 ... | reverse complement strand
GTTACTTGTCTTATCGACGCTTTGTTATTTGTCTCATAGTCGCTGAGGCGTAACAAGGTTTACCTTATCCTTGCTGATTTCGCCGGACGGGAGTATAATACCCTTGTCTAAAAGTACGTTTTTCATGTCGTCCTCCTATAATCTGTGGTGCCAAAATGGTGCCCGGTCTTACAAAATCATCTTATACGGAGATACGGCAAGATAAATGACGATACGCGGAAAACCTTGATTTTAAGCCATTTTCGCAAGGTTTTATAAACACTTGCGCGGGCTTATAAGAAGATTTCCGGCTATCAAATCAATAAAAAATTAATACAGACTTCTTCCAACTCGACCTGATTAAAATTTAGTTGTATTGCAAAGAAAGGGAACTATTCCTATTTCTTTTACGTTAAATCATCAATAATTTGAATCCACAGATCCGGCTGAAGTGACTCAATATCAAGGGATTGGGGAGCGTTGCAATTATCCCGAATCTCGCGCATTACCCCAAAACAATGATTAAAGACCTTTGTGTAGGCTTCAATTAATGGGCGAGCAGTTTCTTTTGGATAATCCATTGTAATTTGGAAAATTAAAGGCGTTAATTGTTCAAGGACTTCAGTTTGTTTTGAAAACAGCAAGGGAGCAGTGAACAATTCTTCGGTGTAAATAGGAGTCCTAACCATCCGATAGCCATCCCATCCCCAGGTCAAATGTTTTAGTGCTGACCGAACTGTTTCTTTTTCCCAACAGAAAATTTTGCAATGTTCATCACTCACTCGGAGAGAGCCAGCCAAAAATTGCACATCACCCCTGACATGGTAGAACGTGACTTTTGGCCGAGAAGCCAGCATGTCATTGCAATACAAAAGATGTCGTTCGTAATTGAAAACCGGATTAAAAAGGACTCTATCCCGCATATTTGCTGTGTTTGTCGCGTTATTTTCTTCTAGTTTTAATCGGTTCAACTGTTGATTTTTAGACTACTTAAACGGACTAAAAAACGTCTGTTTTACGAACAAAAAATCTCCCAGTTTCAACGGTTGAAATTTAAGTTTCAACGGTTGAAACTCCCCTCTAAAAATTGAAGCATCATGCCAAAAATTTTTGTGCTAGTGTGAACTTAAGTCCAATATTTTCAAAGGATTGACAATGATTAGCTTCAACGAAGAAAAGTTTTTAAAAGACCGTTCTAAGATCCATTTCAGCGTTCCGTTTAGAGATTCGGAAATCCGTTTTGTTAGTGACACTCCGACCGAATATGTGGTCGAAGATTGGGGAGGTAATGCTTGTTTCTTTTTCATCGAAGTCGAAATTGAAAAGTTCATTCCGATGTTCAGTGAATATTCACAATTCGTCAATAATGACAAAAATTTCGTATTTGATCGAAAGACAACAACTGAAATCCTTCGCTACCCTCAAAACATTGAGGAAGTCCGCAAAATCGAAAAACAATTCACCGACAGAGTTGAATTCGAGGTGCCTATTGTTTCAATAGGAAAATTGGGGACAATGGTTTGGCCCCACATGTTAATGCTGTGGCTCATTGCTAATGGAGTTAAGCATTGTCCGGTGAAGGTAAATGAAAGATCGGCTGCAAAAAAGGTAATTAAAGAGTGTGGATTCGGGGACAAACTAGGAATGTGCGCTGTCGGAGCTTCACGAGGGACATTGCCTTCGGGGAAAATCTCTCGGGTCGAAATAATCCCATTTCATAAGGATGCATACTACCACCTGTGAAGCACAAACTGTTAATAGTTTGCTTCTTCAAGTAGCCGCGGTTCCCAAGGATGACCAAGAACGATGCAGCCAATGATGATTTCTTTAACTTTTTCATCTTCCATCGTTCGGCAAAGCATTATTGGGAACTGTTGGCCAAATCTGGCCAAGTACAGTTCCAACAATTCTTCAAGACTGCGTTGCTCAAGTTCTTTGGCGTCCATCACACGGTCTTTTCTTTCGCTTTCGCGGCTTCTTTAATCTGGCCGATCCAGATTAAAAGGAGCTTTTTACATTGAGCTAATGACAGATTTTCAGCGACCAATGTATTGCCATCGACTTTGAAAATCATTCGATGCTTGCGCCCATGAAGATACGCGCGGCCAAGAAGTTTATAGCGGTATTTCACCACGATCTCATTGGAGCTTGACATGGTGAAAGCAAACTTATTGGGTAATCCGGCTTCAGCGGTTTTGGCCAGTAGCTCCTTCACAAAGGACATTTCAGAGCGATTGGCTGCAACGGGCTGCTTGTCTTTGCCGATGAAATAGAAAGGTTCTGGCAAAACTTTCGGAGCAAAAGGAAGTTTGGCCTTCAGGCTGCGCCAGGGATACTTGTTTTGCAGCTCAATGAGCTCCGGCGGAAGTGTTTCTTGTCCATCTGGGACAGTGGGAGTTAATTCAATTTCTTGAGGCGCATCAACCGGATCCGGTTCAATTTCAATTTTGGCCTCTTCGATAGTTTTGTCAGTTTTATTGGTTTCTTCGGCAATTGGCTTAGAAATTGTCAACGGATCTTTTGGTCGATTTGGGACCTTTTTCTCCCAATTTTGATTAACCGGTTCGCCGCTCGGCTTTTTGTGGCCAATGGACTTAAAGAAGTCCACAATCGAATCTAAGAACGTGGTTTTCATGATGTGAGACAAGGAAAGAGAGATTTTTAATAGAGGTAATTCTAGCGAATGTATCTTCGGAAATTTTGATTGATTGTTTAGCGAAAAGAGACTCCATAAATGAAGCTCAAAGCAGGAAATTCTTCATTTATGAAGAAGAGTTTTATGGATGATTTTGAAGCAATATTTGCCTGATGCGAGAAATTAACAAAAGTTGAGCGATGAAAGACATAAATTAATGAATGATATGAAAACTAAACAAGATTCTTAAAGTGTTGGTGATTTCATTCCAAAAATGGAAAAGAAATTCCAAAAATGGAAAATTGAGCGGTAAAGTTGCTAGAATACTAAAAGCTTCGACGGAAAGCTCGCTGCTCGCGTAAAGGCCCTGCCATCCGTTTCTTTGATTATTTTGCAATCCTTATGGTCTTCATAGGGAGATGCGAGCGCCAATACCTATGTGACCGACTACTAAGGAGTCGCAAAATGACACCAATTGCTTATTTCAAGCTGCAAGCCAAGAATCTCAATCGAGATATCAAAACCCAATTCTTTAATGAAGAAGATGAGCTCTTAGACTACAAGCCACGATTCTTTGATGTCAATGATATTGTGGTGATGTACGATCTTGATGAACGAGATCCGAAGTTTAAGACGTTGGGCAAAGCCCAATGGATCATAGCGATGATTCTTGGACTTAAATCGTGGCATGAACTCATTCACTCTGATCCGGTTTCGCTGGAACTGTACAAACTCATGTTTGAACACCAAAATGAAATTACTCCGGACGAGTGGGACGATATGTTCATTATTAGGACTATGGAAGGTAATGTCATTGTCCTAGATGAACCGTCAGAAAAATTGGAATACTACAAACTTCAATTAGAGACGTTAAAAGAACCCTGGGCGATGCCCAGTATGGGCCATGGCCATCTTCTTGAGAAAGAAACAGATCCTAAATTAAATTAAAAGCACGTTTTGGGGAGGATCATTTAGACCTCCCCTTTTTTCTACAGAATCATTCGCAAACAGGAATTAAATCACGTGAATATCGCGTGTTGCTTGACGCGCTTTATCCTTGTCACGCTTATCGTACCGTTGCGTGGTCAGGATGCTTGAGTGTCCCATATTCTCCCGAACAATGTTCGCATCATTACCATTTTCGAACAAACGAGTCGCAAAAGTTCTACGCAAATCGTGCGGCGTAAACGCATTCACATTACTTTCTAGAGCGCGCGTCCGGAGCATTTTATAGACGGCCGACTCGGTTAATGGGCGAGATGTGTCAATATGCGTTCCTTTGTAGATAACGCAAAATACATTAGGGATGCCGACAGATGGTACATTTTCACGGCAAGATAACCACTTAGAAAGATATTCCCATACAGTATCGGAACACAGAACAAGGCGTTCCTTATTGCCCTTCCCGATTACTCGAACGGAGCGATTAACCTTATCAATTCCGTCCAAACGAAGGTTCACAATCTCAGCTCGACGAAAGCCGCAGCCGGCTCCGAGCATGAAGATGGCCGCATCCCGAATTCCTTTTAATGAATTCTCTTCTTCACAATGAAAGACCAATTTGGCCATTTCCTTTTGCTGAAGAGCACGTCCTTTTTCGACACGGGATCCCCGGACACCTTTGACTGCTTTAATGGTCATCCACTCGTGATCGTCAATCAGACCTTGAGCCCAGGACTGAAAAGCGACACCTTTGAGGATGGAAATTTGCAAGTTAATGGTTGAGGGAGCCTTTCCAGAATCTTGCAGCCGATTTTTCAATAAGACGATTTCCGGGTAACGGATTTTCTCCCATGGGCAATGACTGAGATCCGGCCAACCGAAAAATTGAGCGATCTGGTTCAGAAGACGAATGACACGATTTTGAGATTGACCTTTGGCGAGTGTGGCCAGATACAAATGAGCGGAATTAATCGTCGGACGTTTTTCGCCGACGGTTAATTGAGAAGAAGTGACCGGATCCATCACAACGATGTCATTCATAACAAAATACTCATAAAAAGAGGGAAAGTCGAAATTTCACTTAATTTCAAATCGTGATTTTTATTATACAGGGTATTTGTATCTAAGTAATGGAAACCTATATTTCCGTCACCTATTTTTTTGCGATATTTTTCCAATCAAAAGTTCAAAAAATACCGATTATGCCTTTAGCGTTATTTTTGACCGCGAAAATCCACTTAATTGGGATTTTTCGATGAAAGACGACAGTTAATCATTTAGAAGCATTTGAGCCGTTTTAAATTGCACAAAATTTAAGCACCCGGAAAACCTCTATTTCAGGATCTATTTTGAGCCAGATTATCAACGCCTTCAGCTAAAATTAAAAAGTTATGTACAAACAGATAAGCCATGGCCGATATTCATTTCAAAAGATCCGACTTAGTGGATCGACTGCACCAACGATTCAGAGAACATAAAAACTACTTTGAAATTACTGATGCAGTAAACTACATCTTAGAAGATTTAACCGATGCCTTAGCCATTGGGGATCGTCTTGAAGTTCGCGGGTTTGGAACTTTATACACGCGATCCTTGCCGAGCAGAACGGGGAGAAATCCAAAAACAGGGGAGTCGGTTCATGTTCCGGAACGACGCCGCGTGCTTTTTAAGTGCTCGAAAAGCGTTCTGAATCGACTAAACAAAGAATAAATTTAACGGCGCTAAAGCTAAAGACTTGCCCTGGGAAACCAGGGCATTTTCTTAGGTTTAATCCTCTGGATCGGCTGCTTTTTCGACCTTCAGCCGCAATCCCAATGACGACAACATCCGGCACATCGACGTAAAAGAAACGGACTGGCCGGCTTGCAGCCGGGCAAAATCATGTCCAGGAAAATCCTCCGGAACAAGCTTCGAACCTTTACGCATGACAAGGGCCACAGCTTCGCGAATCGCTCGCCCATCTCCCCTATCCACCTCCCCGCTTTTCAAAATAATGGACATAATATCTTCGTCATTACGAATAATGTCATCCGTCTGAAATAGCTCTAGGGATTCAACCGGATTAGTCTTCCTTATCACCTTCCGGGATCTCTTCGGATTCAATGTTTCCATCCTTGTCAAGCCAAAATATTTTCTGAATCACCGTCATGGTGCCAAAGAAAAGAATGTCAATAATAGCGTCATAGGGAGGATCGCGTCTTACCTCTGCCAGACATTCTTCTTTCGTTCCCCGGTAGAAATTGCTGCGATCACTTTGCAGCATTGCGCAGCAGTACGTGTGTACCTTCTTCCCCTCCTTTTGCAGAGTCTTAATGTACTCATAGTCAAAAGCTTTGGATTGATCTAAATAAACAACATCTGCCATAAAACCACCTTTTGAGAAAAGAATTGTATGACACAGATATCCGGGAAACGATGCTTTTAGAGCTTCATTACCGGTCCTTCTTTGAGTGACGACAAATACTGCATGTCGGTCATCGGTTGAAAAGCATCCGCTTTAAAGCGATCCCATTGTCTAAAAATAAGATCACTCGGAATGTTCCAATGTTTCGCATTACGTAATTCTGTCGTCCCGATTAGACGTTCAGCGCGGCTGGCTAACATGATGATTGTCGCACCAAGACGATAATCGTCCCAATGCTTAGTCTGGCCAAGAAGCGGACCCGGCGTGTAGCCATAGACCATGCCGGTTGGCGTCTCCAATCCGTGCTTCACCCATCCCCTATTCCGGATCATCAACAATCCGGTCGATGCGGCCATGCAGTCATTGCGTTGCGCCACTTGTTTCGGTTTTAAAAAGATCGGTAAGACAGTCTCCGGGAGATTGACATAGTAGTCCGGCAAGGTCACTCGGTCAGGGCTGCTTTTGAGCTGCTGCTTCTGAAGCTGCTCCAAGTCGTCACTCCACGCCAAGGCATGATTGAGCACATTAGACGGCAAGTGTTTTGCGATACTTTCCCAGTAATTCGAGATGGGATAGCGTTTTCTTTTTGCTTCAGACAAGGCCAAGTAACTCTGCTTTTCTGTCATAAAGTCCCGGCGGAAAGCTTCTATGTCATCGACAAAAAGGGATACTGGGACAGCCACCGTCTGAAGAGAACTCTTCAGATGGCTGCGAAAATACTTGGCCAGATCTCGCGCACTAAAAAGTTTATTAGCTCGCTGTGCGTGTGTGGACAAGGTTTCAACGACTTCCGGTAAAGCCTTCCGCACTTTATTGGTAAGCATAATGAAAGGCAGCTCGTTGCTGGCGGTTCGCCAAAATGTCCAGTAGCTCCAGGGAAAGACTTCCAAAAGATCATGCGCGGCTAATCGGTACTCAGAGAGGTAATTCTGCAATTCTTCAAAGCCGCGAACGACTACGCATTGGGGAAATTTGTCATGAATTTCCTCTACTTTTTTCTCGTAGTCAATCATGATCTCAGCGGTCCCCGGAAGGATCAAATTTTCGTCCCTTGTCATCTTAGATACCTAATTTATAGCGCTTGTGGTTTGATGGTTAGTTGTGGTAATTATACTTGATGAGAATAATTGCTTTTCATGCAATGTGTAAAAATTATTATTGAAAAACAAAGAAATAAAGAAAATCTAAAATAAAAAAAGCCCCGGTGGAGCTTTCGCAAAAGCGAATCACTCAACCAGGGAGCAAGGCATTAAATTAGCCACAATTGAAGTCCAAAAAGCAATTTAATCGCCCGTCGAACCCATTTGTTTGCTAAAATATTGCCCAGAGATTTTACAAGTTCCATTTAAATCTCCGACGACCTGGAAATAAGCGCTTTCCAGGTCTTTCTTTTTGCGGCTTAAGCACAGCTTGGGTAGGATCGCCGCAGACTCCCAAAGCCTATTGGATTGACATCCACCATCGTCTTAAAAGACGAGGATTCCCTGTAAAGTTTTAAGCTTCACAAAGAAAGTTCCTGCTGTTGACGGATTGTGCGCCGTTGCCGGCACACTCTCCGTTCACTACACAGGCGATCCGCTTTTTATCGTGTGCGGTCGGGGCTGCCCGCCCCTTCTTCTTCACGTTGATCGCGCCCACCACATCCGCATTCTCTTCGTAACCGCACTGCAAGCAGTGAAACAGCGCTTGTCTTGGGCGATTGCCTGAATCGCAATGTCCACAGTGGGGACACGTCTGAGAGGTGTATTGCGGAGCGACCGCTATGAATATCCCTCCCTCTTTTTGCAAGGCCCATTCCAAGGTTCGTCTGAAATCGGAAAAGCCCGTGCGCAAAATCGAGCGATTTAAACCGCTTTTTTGCTTGACGTTCTTTCTGGGATTTTCAATCGTCCCTTTCGCGCTTTTCGTCATATTCCTCACACGAAGATCTTCAGCGTACACACAGCCATACTCTTGCGCGAGCATGTGCGCCGTCTTCTTATGGAAATCCTGACGGATGCGGCGGATTTTCTGAAAGGCTTTTTGTAGCCGATGCAGCAGTTTCCTGCGCTTGCGGCTGGGGGAGTGTTTATCAAACGCTTCGGCGAGTTTCTTTTTTGCCAATTTCTTTCGGGAGCTGGCATTTAAAGAAAGTTGCCGTTGCAGTTTGGCAATTTTAAGCTCTTGAGCTTTGATCGCATCGGTGTCGAGATCAAAGAACCGTCCGTCACTCGTGGTGACGGCATGAACCACACCTAAATCAATCCCCACGTCGATTGTTTTCATCGCCGGTTGTTCAACCTCAAAAACAACGGCAAAAGAAATGAACCATTTGCCAACTTCTTTGCTGACGGTGGCTTGCTTCACACAGCCTTTAACCCAAGAACCATTGCCATCGCGAAAACGGATGTCACGGCTCTTTCGATACCGAACCCAACCTAATTTGGGCAACTTAACTCGGGCGTTGCCTTCGTCCAAATGCTCGGGTTTAAGCTGTGGCAATCGGAATCCGTCTCCAATGTCTTTACTTTTGAAACGCGGCCAGCCTTTCTTGGCCGGGTCGCCTTTTTTACGGAATGAATCAGAAATACCACGAGTTTGGTCTTTGAGAGTTTGCTGAAGCGTCTGTGAGGGGACATCTTTTAAAAATGCCCATTCTGATTGCTGTTTCCAGACTGTGAGCATTTTGCAAAGATCGTTGTAGCTCAAAAGCTTTTTATTCTGTTCTTTAAGTTCGTTTTGCAAAGCTAGTGCTTTGTTGAACACCAAGCGGCAACAACCGGCGGTTCGACTCATGAGTGAACGCTGCTGATTGTCTGGTTGAAGTTCAAAACGAAAACCACAGGTGATTTGCATGATGGAAAACTATACAAGAGCTTGCATCAATTGAAGATGTACCCGGTTTCTTATATCCCCGCCATCAATGATGGGGCTTTACTAAACATGAAGTAAATGGAAAAACTCCTAAAACCGAAAAAGGCCGCCCAACGGACGGCCCTCTCGAATCACAGCACTTCCAAACGATGCCCACACGCACTAAAGACCTTTTCGACCTTTCGAACGATGGCGCCCACCGGATCGACAGCCCGAAGGCAGTCGCCCCAATCGACGTCGGCAGCGTTGATTAGAAGTTTTTGACTTTCTGATTTCTCTCCCGTTTCGGATACGACCACGTGAATCCGGTTAAAAATCCGGTTAAATGTCGGTCCCGGTTTACCGTTCAGAAGCGTTTTAAAACACCCCTTCTCGGCCAACCTACGGCCAAACTCAGAATCGAAAATCTGATGAAAGTTTATCTTTTGCATGGTGCAACTCCATTAAAAAGAGGACACCATGCCCACGGGGACAGGTGTCCCCGTAGGGTAAAAAAATTAAATTAAGTCCGTTAATAAACCGTTAGCGTCTCGCAACTTAAAAAGCAACAAAGACCACTCATTCTTTTTGGCCATTCTGAAGCCGTGATCCAAATACTTATTAGCGACTGCTTCAGTAAAAGGATGTACGGCAACAGCGACTATGCCAATTTTTTGAGAGAGTTCAACGGATATTTTCAGGGCATGGGCCAACATAAAAGTAAATAACCCTTGCCGCTGAAAGCGCTTATCAACGGTCAAACGTCCAAGCAAAACAGCCGGTATAGGATCCGGCATGCCATGCTTAAACGATCTGCTAAGACTTGCATGCATGATCGAATAATTATTCAATGAGAAATAGCCGGCTATCACCCCATCAATAATGACAAGGTAAGTAAAGCTCGCTCCACTCAATTGATTTTCGTAAGCACGTTGCGTTAACCAGTTATTGAAAACAGAAACCCCGCAGTCAAATGCGGGGAAAAGTTCAATATGACTTTGCTTGACAGGAATAGGCTTTGGAAACATCTTAATTCTCCAAAGACTTCATCGCATCAATCAATTTCTTACGACCTTTTAGCTCTCTTTCACTCGGAGAAGAATTCAAGCTTTCTACGACGGCTCGAAAATCCTCGTCATTTAAAAGTAGAACCTTTCTGTCTAAAAATACTTTTTCAAACTGCTCCATAAGCGCTCGATGAACCAATTCAGTCTTGGTGCAATTGAGCGCCTTAGATAAATTCTCAAGTATTCTTAAATCATCTTCCGGTAAACGAAAAGTCACCGCAGTTTTCATTATCCTTCCTGTATTGCTATTGGCAATACAGGAATTATAACTAGATATTCCCATGATTGTCTCCATAATGGAAACTATCACGCCCCCTACGGAGCGTGATAGCCCCGTAGGGTTAAAAGTACATTTATGCCGCTCGAAGAGCCTTTCGCCGCGGTACACTCACTACGAATGTATGCGTGGCTTCCTGGCCCAACGTGCTTCCGTCTTTGAAATGCAATCCCATGCATTTAACCAAACGTGAATCCTTGAGTTCGGCCTCATCAACCGTTTCAAAGCGATCAACAATGTTGATTGCTTCATCAATCAGTTGACGGCGTACAACCGCGTAAACACGTCGGATAATAGGGACTGATTCCACTGTCCAACCCATGTTCGACATCTGACACAAAACCTCTTCAAAGAGCGTGTCAAACTTCGGCGGATTAGGGGCCTCAAAGCGTTTTTTTATAAACGTCAAGACATTAACGGAATCTTTACCAGTGAAGGGAATTAATTGTTTCGACATGATCGTCTCCATAGAAAATGGGGACAACCATCCCCACGGGGATAGAAGTCCCCGTAGGGTTAATAAGAAAATTAGCCAAAAACAATTTCGGCATCGGCATACGAAGGCTTACCATTACGACCATCAAACAGGAACATCAGCTCGTCTAGGACAGCTTGAATACTCTGAAACTCTCCCATTTTGTCTGCATAATCCCCGTTTTCAAAGTCTTCACGACTTTCATAAAGTTCGTAGCAATAAATATCGCCACGTAATAATTGAGCCGTATATCTGGCAAAACCTTTCAAGGAATCAATAGATAAAGTCTTATCCGTGACGACAAACACACCAGTTAAACGATCTAATCCGGACAAATGATCCGGATTCACTTCGTCAATACGAAATGCGTAATAACCATTACGGAAAGAACGGGCAAACAAGCCATAGGCCACTTCACCCTTTATGTCTTTGATTTCATCCCACGAATCAATGAACTTCACGACCTCTTCAGCAAGACCAGAATCTCCGTCTTGCAGCATGCAGCCGGCATGATATTGATTAAAGGTATGCCCGCGGAGCAAAACAAGAGTTGCGTGTCTTTCTTGCAGATAGTCCAAGAAACTCCAATTGTCCGCGCCTTCTTCTTCATAAATGCGAATGAACTTTTTTGACATGATGCGTCTCCAAATAAAAATAATGGGGACACCATGACCCACGGGGGTATGATGCCCCCGTAGGGTTTTAAGCTTTACAGCCTTAATTCACTATGAGAACCAATTCGAGCCAATAGCAAAAGTTTGAGTTCACCTTCTTCGGTCTTTTTATAGATCAGAACAATATCCGGGAAAATGTGACAATCCCGGTAGCCTAACCAATTTCCCGAAAGCGGATGATCCTCAAAGTTTCTTGGCAAAGGTTGATCTTGAGCCAAACACTCTAAAACATTAGCTAACCGTTCCTGAAAAAGTAATCGCTTCGACTTTGAGATCGAAGCGAGAACAGTTTTGAAATCCGATTTAAAACGGCTAGAACGCTTAATTTGTCTAACCATTCAAATCCTCCATTAGATCCTTAACGGAAGCAAAAGACTTGCCGCCTCCGGATTCAAGTTCTTTGATAGCCTCAACCGTTTCAGGGACTTCATCCCATTGACGAGTTATGATCGGCAAACGCTTTGTCTTGGTGATCTGAGAAACAACTGCCCGCAATACAGCAGACGGCTGCACATCATTATCACTACAAAGCGTCAAAAACTCTGAACGGAGTTTAGGATCCAGACGGAAATTCAAAGTGTTGCTCACAAGAACTCTCCTTTTCTTAATCGTGTTACAGTGTAACACATTAAAAGGATTCTCTAGTGTTTTAACTAAATACATAGTGTCTCCTTCTTTTTTGGGGACACCATGACCCACGGGGGTATGATGCCCCCGCAGGGTTAAAAACAAAATAAAACAACCTTCCGGTTAGAGATTTAATTGCACCAAAATCTTGGCCACAAAAGCCCTAAAGAAAGCCAAATTTGAATCTATTTGATCGTAGTCTTCAGTAAGACAACAATCCATCAAGTCGCGGTGCAACTTTTTAAGATTCACTTGGAATTCCTCAATTTGTTTTAAGAAGTTAATGCAGTAAATAGCACAATTTCGATCTTCGATATTGTGACTGACCGTCACATCAAAGAAATCAAACGTATCTCTGAATCCAGACAAGGCACATATTTCCAAAAGATGAGTAAAACTCGTCTCAAGGCTAAATGCATTGTCACGAAGCTCGCAAACACGTTCGCATAAATTTTCCATTAACTTACGACGGTCATCATCATTCTCTGACTCAGAATCAAAGGTGATAGCTGACTCCATATCATCACAAATGTCTTTTATGGAGCCATTCTCGGCCATTGAATTCACAAAAAATGAAAGATCCTTATATCGAAGTCGTAAAGTATTGATGGCAGCAGTAGGAGCCATCCACTCACTATCGAAGTCGGCCGATGCAAGCGTTAAACCGTTGTTATCCAGTTCAAACGTCTCGAAAGCCGAAGCATCCTCATTGATGTCGTAACAGTCATAGCCCGTTCCCCAATGTTCCACTCTCCAAGCATGCGCTCCAAAAGAAGGATTCTTTGGGTCTGAAGGCTGCAATTCTTTTGGCATCGGAAGACACTTACTGAAGGAAAGGTATCCATCAACAGTGCATTCAGATAAGAATTGATTGACTTTATCAACATCGCCGGTAACGAAAATTTCGTTGTACATTAAGTTAGACATGGTGTATCTCCAAAGAAAATGGGGATACCTTGCCCCTATCGGGGACAAGATATCCCCGAAGGGTTAAATGAAAAATTGAACAACTAAGCAGTCAAACCGTAGTCGGTCAGGCTGTCAATTTGGGTTAAGACCTTATAGGCCAAAATCCGATAGAAAATGGCACTGTCTAAAGCGGCTTGAAGCTCATCTTCATAATCCGGATCGAGCAAGTCGATCAAAGATTCAGTGCGCTTAATCAATTGCTTAGATTTCAGCAGGACCTCAATCCATGTACGCAAGGCCAAACGGTGATTGTCCATGTGCGGATTCACGATCATTTTCATTAAGTCAGATCCGAGACGAATGTTTCCCGATAGCGGAGTTACAAGCAACGCTTGATGAACTGCATCGAGAAGATCATCGGCCATCCGGAGAGCAACGTCTGCTTCACTGATGATGGTTTGAGCGTTTTCACGCTTTTCATCAAGATCTTCCAAAATGAATTCAAAACCCGAAAACACCCGATCTTCTTCACGTTTTACATCCGCAAAGAAATTCATGATGTAATGTATAGAGGGTGGATTACACCAAAAAACATTACATCATGACTGGCGGCTCATTTGTGGCGAATGAAAAGACAGTTATGATAAAGGAGGGATGCCCTCAAACCTACCGTAACTGTCAACCACATTCTCACGAAAGGAGCCTTGTATGGAACTGACTTACACCCAATGCGGCGACTATCTCATTCCCAACCTTGTGTTAGCAGACACCAAAGAGTACCATATCGGGAAATATGGCCGGATGCGCCGTGCCTACTTAAAAGAACATCGGCCCATTCTGTATACCGATCTCATTGTCACTGAAAAGCTGCTTCCCCACTTGGAGGAAATCGACATCGCCTGCCGGGAGCGGCTGGAAATCATTGAAAAATCCATGATGCAGCAAGAGGGCGTCACAGAAGCCCTGAAAGCTGCCGACCAGATGGCATGGGTGCGCTCCATGAACTCCATCCACAACAGAGCCGAGGAAATTGTCCTGGCTGAGCTGGTCTACTGTTGAGGGAGGGAACACCATGATTTTAGAAGCCATGTATAATGGAGAGTTTTATCCCTGTGAAACAGTCGTACCCACGTCCCCGGAATACCACAAGGCGATCCAAACCTGTGCAGCGTTGATGGAGCAGTTATCCCAGCGGCTCAGCAAAGAGGACTATGCGCTGGTGGAGGAACTCCGGGCGCAGAACGCTATCGCCCAGTGCGAGGAAAGTGAAAGCCATTTCAAGTATGGATTTTCGGCGGGGTTGATTGTCCAGCAGGAAGCCCATGAACAGCTGCAAAACAAGAAATAAGCGATGGCCCAAAAAGCCCACGCAGCCGGAAAGAGAACCGGAGGCGTGGGCTTTCTGTGTATACGGTTATTCTGTCTGATCAGCCGAAGTCTCTGCAACCAGTCGGTCAAAGTCGCTCTGATAGGTCCGATCCTGCAATACCCGGAACTTTTCAAACTCTTTCTCGGCAAAGGCTTTGGCAATGGCAGCGGTCACCTTGCCTTTATCATGCAGAATATCTTCCTCGTTGAACTGTAAAAATGCGTCAAGCCGCTTGACCCAATCGGCCATATACATGACATTTCCCCGGCGGGCCTGCCGTTCCGCATAGTCAAGGTACATGGTGACAATTTCGTTCAGGTTCCGCATTTCTGTTTCGTTCAGATAGTTTTTGGCAACGGTGACATCGGATTTGCGGATGCGGCCTTTGGGGGCGTTTTTCCATGTGGTCAGGCCCATATTGGGCTTGGTGCTGTCGGCACGGCCATATACGATCTCGGCAGCTGTATGGTGGGTGACCGCATAGTGGAGCTTATTCTGCACCGTTGCGAAAAACTCCTTTGTGATGGGGCTTTCCACATCGTAGTCGGCGCTGCACTGGGAATAGATGTCCGTGATTTTCTGGTAAAATCTTCTCTCGCTGGCCCGGATGTCCCGGATACGCTCCAGCTGTTCCTCGAAATAATCTTTGCCGAAAAAGTTCTCCGGCTCCCGCAGCCGTGCGTCATCCATCACATAGCCCTTGATGATGAACTCTTTCAACACCCTGTTCGCCCAAATGCGGAACATGGTCGCCTTTTTGGAGTTCACACGATACCCCACAGCGATAATGGCGTCCAGATTGTAATAGTTGGTCTGATACCGTTTCCCGTCCGCCGCAGTTGTTTCCATTTTGGAAACAACTGAATCCTCGCTCAGTTCGCCGGATTCAAAAATGTTTTTCAGATGCTTGGAAATGGCCGCTTTCTGTACCTCGAACAGCTCTGCCATTTTTGCCTGTGTCAGCCAGAGATTTTCCTGAAAGAGCAGGATTTCCACCCGCACTTCTCCGTTTTCGGTCTTGTAAAAGAGGATTTCTCTGGTTTCATACGGGGTCAGTCCCTGTTCCTCGCTCATTCTTCGTCACCTCCATGGTTTGGTAAACTTTTGATTACTTCCTGTAATTCATTGATAAAACGGCAGGTATGAAATCCATCGCATACCGCATGGTGTACCTGAATAGATAACGGAATCCAATATTTTCCGTTTTCTTCATAGTATCGTCCAAACGTAAAAATGGGAAGCAGATAGCCATATCCCTTTTGTAAATTCAGATTAAATCCTTCAAAGGTCGTCCATGGAATCATGGAGACCGGGAAAGTATTCACAGGCGGATTTGGCTTTGCCATCATGCCCTTGTTTTCACCGTATTGCTGCATATCCTTTTCATACTGCTTGCAGAACTCCGTATAATCACCGATATACTTGGTCCAGATATTTGAAAACATCTCCGTGTCCTTATGGAAAATTGTATAGCACGGCATCATTTCACTAAATATCCCGATTTGCCCTTCATCGTCCACAGCCATACGGAATTCTTCGTGCCGGTTAACTACTGTTGAAACGGCATACAAAAGGGTGGGATACAATTTTGCTTTACCGGTTTTAATCGTAGTAATATCCAGCTTTACGGTCATGCTATATGTGCAAGGCACAGATTCAAAATAATGCGTAAAGTACGCTTTTCTTTTCCATCTTTTCAGATCAATCAAACGAAATTCCATAATTTTCTCCTAATCATACATATCCAAATAGCCGTTGCAGATGATTTATATGTTGTTGTTCTTTCCCCGGCTCTTGTAGACATTGTACTGGTTCTTGCACCGTGGGCTGCAAAAGGCGGCGTTGGACCGGCTGCCCAGGAACACCTTCTGGCAGTGCTTGCACAGGCGCAGGGGCTGGTCACTGTCCACCAGCATGAAGCTGAACATCATCTGGATGCCCAACAGCAGGGAGTGAAAATCCCAGTAAATGGTGGGCTTATCCAGCAGCTCAATGTGGTAGCTGGGGGCGATCCCGCCGAACGCAGCCATGGCCTTGCGGTGCAGCCCCCGTTCGTCCTCGCCCATGAAAGCATAGTCATTGTAGTAGAAAAAGGCGGTGGTCAGCGTAAAGGCCCAGTCTTTGAACTGCTGGGCAACCCAGTCGTAAGGTTCCGCATATTCCCGTTGGAAGCTCATATTTTTGGCCATCGGCTCATCCATGAAGGTCATGGTCAGAGCGATCATGGTCCGGTCTCCGGACACATTCCACGTGGATTCAATGCCTTTCTTCACCACGTCCAGCTGGTCGAAGGGGTAAAACAGGGACAGGTATTTGTCTGTCGCCATGGATTCTTCCTTGATAAAGTGGTTTTTCGGCAGGTACACCGCCTCATAATCCATAAAGGACGGCGTGGTGGGCAGGGCGGTCATCAGCCCCAGCAGGCCGTACCGGGTGATAAACTCCATTACCGCCTTTTCTACTTCTGCTTCCGGCTTGCGCCCCATCATCAGCATCCCCACATTCAGCGCATCCAGCACAATGTTGGGGACCTCTTTCAGCGGATTGTAGACATCCGGCTTTGCATTCTTGCCGGGGGTGATGTACCGTTTGCCATCTTCCGCTGCTTTCAGCTCATAGTGATCGTACCGCACCCAATGGGAACGGGACTGTTCAAATAAATTTTTCATCATACACGCCCTTTCTCCTTAATCGTCCCAATTATCAGGGGCGGTTTTCTTTTTTCTGCGCTTGGTCTTGTTTTCCCGCCGGATCACGGCGTCCTTGCCCTGTTTTCTTGCGATTTTCGAGTATTCCTCCAAAAATTGGCGTTCCCGCAAGGTCAGGCTGCCGCCATGCTCCTGCTTGCCGCACAGATGGTCATACATCCGGCGCTGCAATTTCTTGTGGATGGTCTTTCGCAGCTTGCGGATATTGCGGTCAGACTGCCCACGCACAGCGGCAAGCCGGGTGGTGCTGTACAGCCGCAAAGAGAGAAAATATAGAACTTCCTTGTGTTCCTCGCTCAGTTCCTCCACCATGCGGGAAATAAAGGGATCAGCGGTCAGGTTGTGCATCTCATAGGGGCAGTCAAACAGGATGTCCAGAAAGTTCCCGGCCATCAGCTGCCGGTATGCGGGGGTGTTCATCCAGAGGGGAATGAGCTTTGGTTCCGGCACCGCCTGATATTCCAGCGGCACATCCCCACGGAGGTTTTCGTGGTCCCGTTCCCGGCGCTCCCGGTTCCGGTCCAGCTTGTTCCATTCCTCCACCACGGCCCGGAAATCCTTCTCCGTGCGTGCTGCTTCCTCCAGCCGCCGTATGGCCTCGGCCCGCATCTCCCGTTTGAGCCGTTTATCACTGACCGGGGCAGCTTCTTCCTCCTCGTCCTCCAGCTCCGCTTCATAGTCGATGGGATGCTCGTCCTGCTCCAGCTCGCTTTCCAGCTCGGCCAGACGTTCTTCCGCAAGCGCCTGTTCCAGCGTTTCTTCCGCCCCTACGCCTGTCCCATCGTCCCATCCGGTGAAGCCACCTTCGGTATCCAGAAGCTCGTCATCAGACAGATACGCCATGACCCCACCTCTTTTCAGGTCGTAATACTTTTCATACTTTTCTCTAAGTGCGTCAACAATGAAGTGCGGCCACGATCGTTCGGTACGGAATACCAAACAAACACAGTACCAACCATTGTCTGACAAACGCTGATCAAAGCATGAATCGGATTCCAATTCCGTTTCGGTTCCCCAACGACTGATTCTCCAATCGAGCCAATTGGTTACTCCGTATTTCTCTAACAAATAAAGATAATTCTCAGCCTCCGCGATTCTTTCAGCCTTCCAATTTTTTGGCCAAACAAGTGAAGATTGATAACGTCTTATTTCGTCATAGAAAGGAATATGAACCGGTGTATTCTCCAAATCTTTTGGCATCGGAATGACTTTTTGGAATTTGAAAATTCCATTTTCAGAACATTCCGATAAGAATTGTTGAACAGCGGATTTTTGACCGGTAACGTACAAATTTGTGATTGTCCAATTAGGCATAGTGGTATCTCCAAATGAAATAGGGACACCATGCTCCCTACGGGAACACAGCGTCCCCGAAGGGTTAATTAACAACTTAATTCACGACAAGCTTCAATGGTTTTATTGATCTCTTTGTGTTTAGCTTTACAGGACTTAAACAGCGGATCCTCGGAAGTAACCGGTTTAAAAGCCTTGAGAAGTTTGCGCACGAAAAGTTCAAAGCGCTCCAACTCGTCCAGATATTGTTCGAGTGAAGTGCATTCCCAATTTTCGATGGCGTGAATCCAACGATTCCGAGCCTTATCCTCGTCTCCATCCCAATAGTTTTTGCACACATCTTGTATGAACAAAAATTCTTCGGTCAACATCCGAGTATTCAGCTCTTGATGAATCGTTGCGAGCAATGCACCGGCATTGCTATCGTAAGGTTGTTTTTGTGATTTAGACATCGTGATCTCCAAAAAAAGCGAGACACGATGCCCTGCGGGGTATCGTGCCCCGCAGGGTCATTTAAAAACTAAAAAGCAAAAGAAATGCTTGCGCTTGGATAAAAGAAACTATCGTAGTAATTTTCTTCAAAGGTATTTTCGTAATCAGAATCCCCAAATTCTTCGCCGACACGCAAATATTCGTGTTCAACTTGGCGAATGAAATTCATAATAAATTTCACATCAGGACATAGGTCGTCATACCACTTGAGACATGAAGCATATAGCACCACGTACTCATCTCTAACGAGAGTGATTTGTTCCCATAACTTCGTCATACCACCTTCAATATCTTTGAAAACTTCGGACTTAGCTGCTTCTTTCTTCAAACGCTCCCAATCTTCTTTCTTTATAGCAATTGCAACTTCGGAATAGTATCCCATGATGTTATCTCCAAAAATATGGGGACAACACCACCCCTACAGGGAAGCATTGTCCCCGTAGGGTAAAAAAATTAATTAAGCCTTGTGGCCCAAAACTTACTTACGTACAAAACCGGCTTCTTCGTAGGCTTGCAGAACCTCCCCTTCCGCCAAGATTCTAATCCCAGACAGTCTAAAAACGTCTGGGATTTCTTTATTTTCAAGGCATTTGCTTAAAGATTCGAGTCCAAAGAATTCTTAACTTGTCTTATAAAATCCAATAGCCTATGATAGACATAATGATGGACAAAATATTTTTCGTTCATCCCTGTTGATTTTATGATGGACAGTTGTCATGCCTGTTATCGCAAAAGTTCTAACAGATCGAGAAGTTAGAAACCTAAAAAAAGATGGTTTTTACAATGTTGGCGGTGTAGTGGGGTTGTATCTTCGTATTGTTCAACCCAATAAATATTGGGTTTTGCGGTATAAGTTACCTGAAAATAAACGCCGGGATTTTCAATTCGCTAAATATTCAGATCTGTCCTTAAAAGACGCTCGAACCAAAGCTCAATCGTACAGGAATTTAGTTAATCAAAATATCGATCCTCTTGACTGGCAGCACAACAAAGTTCAAGAAATTT
>ERZ836760.1870-NODE-1870-length-19760-cov-5.031667_pt1 | contig 19760 bp, 17 predicted proteins | sample MGYA00519941_ERZ836760 | MGnify/ENA primary metagenome ERZ836760 (study PRJEB31850, sample SAMEA3708807) | human gut metagenome | biome: human gut; feature: human-associated habitat; material: faeces | place: China | collected 2014 ... | reverse complement strand
CCGGTCTGCCTTTTGTGTGGGAACCTCCATCCTCAATCCCTGCCGGCCCTTTATGGACCTGTGGTACCGCTTCTGCGGGCACTTCCCCGGCTACCAGCTCCACCTCGTCCCCTATGAGGACGACCACCAGGGGATTTTGGGAGAGATCGGCGCCCTGGGAGAGAAATTTGACTTCCTTATCGGTGCCTGCGACTCCCGTCAGTGGCTGGACCGCTGCAATTTTCTCCCTCTGGGGGAGTATCGCCACTGCATCGCCGTCCCCCGGGGACACCCCCTGGCGGGACGGAAGGGGCTCACCCTGGCAGAGCTGCATGGGGAGACACTGATGATGGTGAAGCAGGGGGACTCCCCTTCAGTAGACCGGGTACGGGCCGCAGTGGAGGCCCATCCGCAGATCCATATTGAGGACACCCCGCAGTTTTATGACATGGAGGTGTTCAACCGCAGCGTCCAGACCGGCCACCTGCTGATGAGCCTGGACTGCTGGACGGAGGTGCACCCGTCCCTGGTGACCCTTCCGGTGGATTGGAACTTCACCATCCCGTACGGCCTGCTCTATCAGCTCCGGCCCGGCGCAGATGTGGCCCGGTTTGTGGCCCTGGTCCGGGGGGACGGCCCCGCATAAGAAGACAGCGCGCCCGCCGGATTTCCGGTGGACGCGCTGTTTGGCCAGAAGGGGGATACGGGCTCCGCCTCATAGTCCGGTGCGGTAAAGGGGGATGACGTTGATGACGGGCTCCTCATAGGGGTGGGCCCGCTTAACGGCCGCCACGGTCTCCTCCACGCGGTCTGTCCGGCAGGTGACCTCCACCTTGAGCTCCGGCGCATGGCATACCTCACCCATCCTGCCCAGATAAGGGGCGGTGCCCGCCAGGGGGCGCCAGGCGCCGATGACAGGGCTGTAGGAGAGACAGCAGTCGTACCGGCCGATATGGCCCGCGTCCACCGACCACAGGGCCTGCTGAACGGCCTCCAGGTGGCTCTCAGGGAGAAAGATTTCCAGCTTGCAGAACTCAGATTCCATGGCCCCTCACTCCTCCCGGTATTCCGGACACTGGTAGCGGGGCTTGCCCCGGCTGGCCCTGCCGTACTCAATGGCTCCGGCAGGACATCCGCAGATGCAGGCCATACAGTGGGTGCACCGGTCCCCCCACACAGGGCGGCCGTCCCGGAGGCGGATATTGTTTTCCACACAGACTGCGGCGCATTTGCCGCAGCCCACGCAGGCGCTGGTGGAGCGGAAGGGGCCGGACTTGATGACAAAGCGGTAAAAGAAGGCGTTCACCGGTCCGGATTTGAGCTTGTCGATCGCTCCGCGCCGGACGGGCGGGAGGGACTCGCCCCGGCGGATGCGCTCCGCCCCCTCCTCCAGCCCCGGCACCGCGGCTGCCACGATAGCGCGGGCCTCCTCCGGCCCGGGAGCGCGGAACAGGGCGATGTAGTTCTCCGGCATGACAACCGGCAGAACGCCGCGGTAGGTGAGGCCCATGTCCCGGCAAAGGGCCTCCAGCCGGGGGATGGGATCGCCGATTTCCGCCCCGCAGGTCATGACAAAGTAGGCGTCCCGGCTGCCCGAAAACCGGCCGCCGCGGAGCAGAGCCTCGAAAATGCGGGGGAGCTGCCAGCCGTAAGTGGGAGACACAAAGACCCACGGGGACCGGGAGGTGAGGGCGGGAAAGTGGTCGTCCCGCAGGAAGGGAAAGGCGTCCACCGCCTCATCCCCCAGCCGGTGGGCCAGCCGTTTGGCGCAGTAGCGGCTGTTTCCGGTGCCGCTGAAATAGAAAATCATCAGGAGCGCTCCTTTTATAAACGGTTATTTCATTTGCTCCAACACATCCGACTCCCAGCGGTGGAGGGCCGCAAGCTGCTCCGGTGTGTGGAACCAGTGCTCACCGCCCTCCAGGACGGTGAGTGCTCCGCCGAACCGGCGGGCGAAGTCCTCTACCGCCGTCCGGCGGAGCATGGCGTCCCCGGAGGCGTACAGCAGGGCGGTGGGAGTGGGCCAGCGGGACACCGGATGGGCGCGGACATACTGGAGGTAGGGCCAGGAGAGGGTCTCCCCGAAGGGAGTGTCCAGCTCGCCGGCCGCCTCCAGTTGGGCCTCGCTGACGCCGGCCCACCCCATCATGTCTCGGATGAGCCCCTCCATGTCCACCACCGGGGAGACGAAAAGCGCCTGCTCCAGACGCTCCCCGGCGAAGGCCAGCAGGGAGAACCAGGCCCCCAGACTGGTGCACCGCAGGGCGGTATGCTGCCACCGCCCTTTGGCATAGCCCAACAGCGCCCGCAGCTCGGGCGCTGCGTGCCAGGGGTCCAGGGGCACCCCGTCCCCGCGGCGTGCCCCGTGCTCCGGCAAGTCGGCCGCCAGTACCTGCCAGCCCCGGGGACAGGCGAGGGCGGCAAAGTCCGCCGCCTCCTCCTTGCACCCGCCCTTGCCGTGGACATACAGCCAGACCCGGTCGGCGGGCGGACCATAGAGGGAGGCATTCAGCCCGGCCGCCTCCAGCTCAGTTAGTTCCATCGCTTCCTCCTCGTGTGCCCAGCAGCTTTACCGGGCAGGATACTCTATTATAACACAAACCTGGAGAAAATGCTTGACTTTGACGCTGCGTCAACTGCTATGCTGTAGAAGAAGGGGGGAATGCAGGATGGAATATTCCATTCAAGCCCTGTCGCGCCTGTCCGGGGTGACCACCCGCACCCTGCGCTGGTACGACGAAATCGGTCTTTTGAAGCCCAGCCGGGTGGCGGAGAGCGGGTACCGCTATTACGGCCCGGCGGAGGTGGACCGGCTTCAGGACATCCTCTATTACCGGGCCCTCGGGGTGGAGCTGGCCCGGATCAAGAGGTGCCTGGACGACCCCTCCTTCGACCGGCTGGCCGCCCTGCGCAGCCACCTGACCGCCCTGGAGGCGGAGCGGGCGCGGCTGGAGGGCCTGATCCGGTCGGTACGACAGACCATCGGAGCCGAAGAAAGGAAGGAAATCATGGACGATAAGCAGAAATTTGAGGCATTCAAACAGCGGGTTGTGGACTGGCACCAGGAGACCTATGGGGCAGAGGCCAGAGGCCGATATGGTGACGCCGAGGTGGACGAGGCCCAGACTGCGGTTTTGAACCTGACCCCAGAGCAGTACCAGGAGTGGACGCGGCTGGGCGGGGAGCTCCAGACCGCGCTGGAACGAGCGGTGGCCTCCGGCGCTTCTCCGGAGGGGGAGGACGGCCGGGCGGCTGCGGCGCTCCACCGCCGCTGGCTCACCCTCACCGGCAACCAGTACGACCCCGCCAAGCACCGGGGCCTGGCCGAGCTGTATGTGTCTGACCCCCGCTTTACCGCCTACTATGACAGGGCTGTGCCCGGCTGCGCCCGGTTCTTACGGGACGCAGTAGCCTGCTGGGCGGAGAGGCTGTGAAAGGGCGGAGCGCCGCGCAGCTGCGCGGCGCTCCGCCTTATTCCAGCTCGTCCAGGCGGTCCTGGAGCTCGTCGGCCAGATCCTCCAGTGCCTCGTGGCGTTCTCCCCAGACCTCGTAGGCATCGCTGTCCATATCCTCCGGCTCGAGCTCGTCCAGATGCTCCAGCATAAGCTGGATCCGTTCCAGGCAGGAGAGAAGTTGAGCGCGGTCCATGCCGTCCAACTCTGGCTGTCCGGGAAAGGCTGGAAAATCAAGCGTGTCCCCCATCCGGGTGCCTCCTTTCGGCTCTATGAAGTATGACGATTATACCACAGCCGTTCTCTCATGAAAACATTGCAGGCGGGATTTCTTTCCGACAAGCAATGGAATACCGAACGGCGGAGTAGACACCAAAATAAAAAAGATGCGTCTCCCAAAGCCGTGTGACGCAACACGTTCCATAATCGTTTCCGTCTCTTTTTGAAGAGTGCGTTCACTCAAAAATGCTCTCATGATCTTCTTGATAACGTTCCCTTGAATTTCGGTCAAAAATACAGTATAAACTTTTCGCAAGTCTATCATAAAGTTCTCTCGTATAAAGCAAAAGTATTATTGCAAGTAGCTTCTTATTCAGCGTGACTATGATTTTTATTGTACTACATTACGACGGATTTTGCCGCCCCAATAAGACTATGGGGGTTGTTCCCAAAACATACAAGTAACTTTATCGAAGGGACGATTCTCATGAGCAGCAGGCAAAAAAGCATCAAGCCGATGTCAGTAGGAGTTCGAATCCCACCCATTACACGTTTTGACCTTTGAATTTGCTCTGTTTGTATTTGACTGGTGGCATAAGGCGTTTTATATAGGAAAGGCTGAGACTTTTCTAGCAAAAAGGATTTTAGACATAAAATGGCCCTACCTGACCAGAACAAGGATAACCATTTGTTCTGGTCAGGTAGGGCCATTCAATTGGACCCGCCTAACGAGGCAACGACTCTGACAGGCTTTGAAAGATAGCCCGGTTGTGAAGAACCGCCGATGAATCCGGTTTACAGGCGGCGGCCAGTTCATTGAAGGTTTCCGCTCTTTTCTGGTCGCCCAGATGGCTGTAACAGACGCACAGCTGGATACAGGGGAGATAACCATAGCAGTCCGGAGAGACAAAGCCGCCCCTGCGATCATCCCGGGCGCAGGTCAGAGCCAGAGCGTACCAGTAGGCAGCCTGCTGGTACCGCTCCTGCCGGAGGAAGCAGTTTCCGATCTCACAGCAGACCTCTGCCCTGGGGCGGTCGTAGGTGAAGCTGCGAAATAACGCAGCCAGCGCCGCTTGCTCATGGCCCAACTCCTTGTGACAGTAAGCGCAGTGGCAGCATGCGTCAATGTTGTTCTCCACCCAGCCCTGGCCTTCTTCCAAAAATCGCTCAAAGACATCCAACGCCTCCTCCCAGCGATGGTGGTAGTAGAGCTCACGGCCGTAGTAGAACTGCTGACGGGGTTCCAACTGTTTCCCAGCAGCCAGTTGGGCCTGGTAGATACGCAGGTTCCGGTCTGGGTCGGAGGGGCGGGTCTTGCGGTGGGTGACGGCGAAATCCGAGTACAGGACATTCCCAACCGGCGTGACAACCTCGTGGACGGCTCCTACCCAGCACATCCCAGCCCGGTTTTTGATTAGCCTTTCCCGGTAGTAGGAGAAGGTCACGCGGCCGCGTTCGTCAAAGCCGGTGTGGTAGGGGGCCATGACCACCGAGACAGTTGGGTCCAGAGTCTCTTTTAGGTTGAGAAAAGCCTTGTGATCCTCCTCCAAAAATACGTCGTCGGCATCCAGCCACATGCAGTAGTCCATAGACGCATGGGAAAAGGCTTCGTTCCGGGCGGCGGAAAAGTCATCCTGCCAGGGAAAGTCAAAGATTTGATTGGTAAAGTGGGTGGCAATCTCCCGGGTCCGATCGGTGGAGCCGGTGTCCACAATGATAATCTCGTCCACGAGGCCAGCCACACTCTTCAGACAGCGCTCCAGCACATCTTCCTCATTCTTTACAATCATACACAGACTGACGCTTATCATAGTGGCGCTTCCTTTTGATTCATCATGATATTGTTTCCGCCGGTTTTTACCGGCGGCACTCAGCTCAGACGGATGATGGTCAGAGAGGCCCCCGCGCCGCCGCTTACCAGAATGGCGGTTCCGGCAATTGTGGTAAAGAGCTGCAACGTAATGGTGGAGTTTGCGGGCAGGGTGACCTTAATCTGGTTTTCAAAGTTAGAGGTTGAGACCACCGGGTTGATGGTAGAGGGGATGCTGTTCACCCCGTTGATCACCAGCCGGGTTCCCATCAGCAGGGCCACAGTGGTATTCACATGGTAAGATATCTGATAGGTGCCCGCCGTGGCCACGGTAAACACCGTGTTCCCGGTGTTGGCCGTGATGTCGGGGGACAGAACTTGGGCGTTGGGCAGGGGGATTGGGCTGCCCCCCAGCGCCACCAGAACGCTGCTGCCCTGGGTGTTGGCGGCAAAGCCGGCGGTGGCGGTAAGGTTGGGACCTGTGGCTCCAGTGGGACCGGACGCCCCCGTGGGACCGGTTGCCCCTGCCGCGCCCGCCGCGCCGGTGATGCCAGCTACTCCGACGGCACCGTTTGCGCCGGCGGAACCTGTCGCTCCGGTGGCTCCGGTAGCTCCGACTGCTCCGGTGGGGCCCGTAGCCCCGGTGGCTCCGGTGGCTCCAGTGGGACCTACAGCCCCGGCAGGGCCAACTGCCCCGGTTGCTCCGGTGGGACCAATGGGACCCTGCGCACCAGTGGGACCTGTCGTACCGGTGGGACCTGCGGCGCCCGTCGGGCCGGTCGGGCCGTCCGCACCTGTGGGGCCCGTGGGGCCAGTGACCCCGACAGGCCCTTCTGCGGGGCCCGTCGCGCCCGTCGCGCCGGTAGCCCCGGTGGGACCGGGCAGGATGGGGGCGCTCATGGCCGAGGCCAATTTGCCGGTTAGCAGCATCTGCTGCTCCATCACGCTGGACAGCGTCTCCTGCACGCTTTGATTGACCTGCATTACCTCATCCAAAGCCGTAGCCGTTTCAAGGCCTGGCAGAGTACCCAGAACGTATTGCAGCTTTTCACCCTCGGCGTTGAGGATGTGGCTCAGGCTGAGCTCCTCAGCAGCAATGGAGGAAATGATCTCATTGATGCTGCCCTCTCTGCTCAGAGGAGGCTCGATTGGGGGAAAGGTTGGCAGTGACATGAGACATCCCTCCTCAGCTTAGACGGGTAATGGAAAGGGCCGCGCCGGCGGAGCCCGGCAGCAGGGTGGCCACGGAGGCGATGCCAAACATTTGCAGGGAAACGGTGTCCCCGGCGTTTAGGTTCAGCAGGATCTCGTTGGAGAAGTGGCTCAGAGACACCGCAGGGGCCACGGTGGAGGCCGTATTGGCCGCGCCATTGATAAGAAGGCGGGTACCGCTGGCCAAGGACGCGGTGGTGTTTACATTGTAAGAAATCTGGTAGCGCCCGGCGTTGGTTACCGTAAACACCGTGTTGGCCCCGTTGACCGTGATGTCCGGGGAGAGCAACTGGCCGTCCGGAAGGGGAACCAGGGTGCCCCCTACAAGGACGGTCAGCGCCGTGCCGCTGGTGTTGGCTGCAAAGGCGGAGGTGGCGGTGATGTTGGGACCGGTGGGGCCGGTTGCACCAGTCGCGCCCGTCGCGCCGGTAATACCTGTTGCGCCGGTGGCCCCAGTGGCCCCGGTAGCCCCCGCAACACCTGTAGGGCCGGTGGCTCCCGTAACGCCGGCAGGTCCGGTCGCGCCGGTGGCCCCGGTCGCGCCAGTAGGCCCTCCGGCAGGCCCGGTAGCTCCGGTTGGCCCGGTGGCGCCGGTTGGACCCTGCATGGGGGAGGCTGTCAAAGCGCCCTGCATCTTTGCTTTCAGAAAGAGCTGGTTCTGCGCCGCGGTTTCCAGCATACTGCGGACGCTCTCATTGGCGGCCAGCACGTCGCTGACTGTGGCGGGAGGGCCGCTGAGACCGGGCAGGGTTCCCAGAATATATTGCAGTTTCTCTCCTTCAGCGTTGAGAATATGGCTCAGGCCGAGTTCTTCCATCGCAATAGAAGAGAGAATTTGATTAACTGCGTCTTCCCGTTCAATGGGGGGATTCACTACGGGAAAGCTAGGCAGAGACATTATCGGGAATCTCCTTTCAAATTGAGAGGTACATACTAATATGCACCGGTGCGCTGGCGGGAGCGAGGCACTCCAAAACGTCGCGCTGGGACATTCTATGTATCTTCCAGCCAACAGGTTCCCGGTGGAACAAAACTGCCCCGGATGTCATAGGGTAAGACGGCGGCATGGATATCCTGCCGCACATCTTGGACCCGGCCCCGCCGGGACGAACTATGGAGTTTTAATATGTCTATGCCCTCCTTTCCACCCAACGGGGCGGATATGACCCAAGAGGAAGCTCTGACCATGATTATCGCGTCCATTGCCATGGAAGAGCTTGCCCTGAGTCATATTCTCAACGCTGAGGGTGAGAAACTACAATATATCCTGGGGACTCTGCCCGGCACAAGCCCCTGTGCCTGTCCCCATGACGTGCTGGCCGTCAACAAAAGCGTCACCGCCCTTGTTGAGGCAGTGACGCAAAACCAGATGCTGTTGAAAAACAAGCTGGCTCAGGTGCTAGAGTTTTGCCCGCTTCCATCGCCCCCGCCGCCAGCTTGTAAGCCGGAGCCGGGACCTACGCCCTGTCCTTCCCCTTGCCGGCCAGATCCCTGTGTGTCCCAGTGTCCGGTGTCCTGCTCCCCACCCCATCCAGTGTCTCATCAGGTACTGTCCTGTGAAAAAAGCGCTGTTCAATTAATAGGACTGCGGGAGAGAATGCTGTGGAATCCGGACTGTCGCCTGTGCTGGAGACAGCGAAGCCGTTCAGGAAAAGATATCTGTTTGGACGAACGTACCCCTGCTCAGATTCAGCTTGATCCAGGGAAAACCTACGCAGTCCAATACGCACTGAATGTCTGCGCCACATCACCGGAAGAGGGGACAATTCTCCTCAGGCAGTCGCCCTGTGGTGCGTTTACAGATGCGATGCCTCTGCATTTTTCCATAGGACACCCGGCACACGGTCAGCAGACATTGCACTATGTCTCTGTAATGCACCCCTGTATAAACAATGGATACAGCGTGAAGTTGTCCCTGATGCTTGACGCCAAAGCGCCTCTTTATGTGGAGCAGGCAGTGATGGATGTGGTAGAGCTTTGATGACATGATTGAGCATTTTAATAGCATGTAACGGCTCTGCCGGGCACAAGAGAATCCAGTACAAAGGAGATAAAACGAATTTTGCTGCCGGACAAAGAATGGCTGGAAAGCCAGATAAAAGCAGGTGTTATATTATGAGCGGAACCTCATTACAACCTCCGGCTTCACCTTGGATCGGGAACGACAGAAAATACATTACGGTAAAAATGACCATACAGCGTCCATCCTTATTGACCGCAATCGCTGTCAGAATGACCGCATTAGTTTGCTGATAGTAGCCGGAGAACCCACGTGGTCTCAGTTATATCCTCCACACGCCGGATGGATACGCCGGCTAGATACATCTCGATCAGGGTTTCTTCACACTGCTCTCCCGGCAGCGACAGCTCACAATGGCAACCGTTTTAAAGGAAATCCCCTTGAGCTTGGGCACCTTGAGGGCTACTTCACAGGAAGTGGTAATGAGGCTACGGCTACAGTGGCCGCTGCGGTAGCCTTAGCGCTGTTCATTGCGCTCGTAGCGAGAGCTTCTCCGCCTTCGACTTCCAATAACTCGTTGAGGGGAAACCTCCACGCTACCTCGCACCAATTCCTTGTAGGACTCTTAATTACTCCCTCATTTAGTTGTAAAATTTTTGGAACATGGTTTACAGACTTCTTTTGGGATGCTGTGTCGCAATTTCATTCTACGAGAGGCCTGCAACCCTTGTCTCATCTGATCCCTTTTTCAATGTGTGCATTTGGCTCATCTTTTCTGCGAAACTTATTTTACCTTATCCACCGCCAAGGAATGGTGAACAGATGAAGCAAAAGCACTATAAAGGACAGAACTACAGGGAATGAAAAAAGCCGCCTGTTACCTCCGGGTATCGTGAAATCAACAGGCCGCTTGATTTTGTGTGCCTTGGTCAAATGAGGAGAGGGTTGAAACGCTCTGTCCCTCCAAAACTGGATTTCGTATCTTCCCAAACCATACTTTTTGTGTTGACTTCTTCTGAAACTATCCGAAATAGCAGAAACACCGCACTTCTCAGTGTTTTTGCTTATATATCTTGGAAGAGACGGTTAAAACCAATATTTATGAGTACCTGTTTCTTCCTCAGTCGAGACAGCATTACCCCTCAGAAGTGGATTTCAAGCGCGGCTTGGCCTCCTGCATCGAGGTTTATAATACACAGTGAATCTTATCGCACATTGCAAAACTGTACGCCATGTCGGGTGGAAGATGTATTCATGAGCAACACATCTCGATGACACTTTAAGAGTTCGAATCTCGTCGTATACACGTTTTACACTTTAATTTTACGCTGTTTGTATTTGATTGGTGACACAAAATGTTTCGCATAAAAAGGTCAAACCTCTTGCAGTCTAAGGAGTTCTGGAATGAAATGACCCTACCTCCTCTGAACAATGTCAGTCATTTGTTCAGAGGAGGTAGGGTCATTCAGTATGGTGCGGATGACGGGACTCGAACCCGTACGGCCATGGGCCACTAGCACCTCAAGCTAGCCAGTCTACCAGTTCCAGCACATCCGCATATTGTCGTCTCGAAAGACTGCTAGATTATTATAACGAGCCGTTACGGATTTGTCAACTGGAATTTTCCACTCCGCACCAGAAAAAGCAAAAAGATCGAAAAAAGGAGTTGACAAGTGGGGGGACAGATGGTAATATAATCTTCGCGCTGCAAAGAGCGCTAAAGATGCGCGAGTGGTGGAATTGGCAGACTCGCTAGATTCAGGTTCTAGTGTGCATTACGCACGTGCGGGTTCAAGTCCCGCCTCGCGCACCATGTCGGAGCAAGCTATGGATCGCTTGCTCCGACTTATTTTATATGTCAGAGCGCGCTCACGCCGCTGCTCCTCCTTTCCAAACAGAACCAGCTTACGCTGGGCTTCGGTTTGGGGCCGCCCTGTGTGCGGCTTTTTTCTTGTCGGTTTTAACCGTCTGTTCCAAATTTGAAAGCCACGTCTTAGCCAATTGAGGCTGAGACGTGGTTTTTAAATTTGGAATACCTCTATGATATGCTGGCAATCAGTCATGCTATAGTGGTGTTTTACTACAAAATATTATCTGGATTTTGCAGGCGAAAGGAAAAGATTTAATTTTGGAATCAGAGGATATGGCATGTAGCTTGTAAAAAGAGCGGAAATTGATTACAATTAGCATATAAGCAATTTTGGAAGGATTTTCTGTCAACATAAAGGGGGCATGGTCGGATTGACTAAAATTACATCTGAACAGCTTCAGCGGCATAGTAACACCCACACCGCCCGGTCTGGTGATGACCGGGACGCAGTTACGATGCTCCAGGCATTTTTGGGCTCGGACGGAAAATCAGTGAGAGGTTCTCGACTGAAGACACATGGCCTAATACGGATGGGACGTTTGAATTAGTCCCGTCTCCAGAGGTGTCTAGGCGGCCAAAGCGGAGCTTTGTGATCCAGAGTAAGGGAACCTCGACCCCGCAGATATCGCTGGACGGCGCTGTCCACTATCGGCTACGGGATCTTGCCTTCCCTGCATATGTGGCTTTGGAGGTTACGCTGGACCCCGGTATCTTGTTCCTGGTGTTAAATACGGGGAAGCGAGGGCAGGAGCGCGTATTCTGGAAGTACATTTCCCCCAGGTTTCTCGCGTCGCTCGATTTTAGCAAGGACTCCGCGGTGATCCGCTTTACCGGCGGGGACGAGATCAAAAACACGGAAGAGTCTGGGGATGACTTCGTCTGTAGCTGGACGGGATCTCCAACGACCACTCCTTGGGCTTTCGGTCGTCCCCTTTCAGTTGGCCTATACAGTCTCCATTCACAAGGCGCAGGGCCTCGAGTACAATTCCGCCAAGGAGGTCATCCCCAGCAGCAATTCCGAGCAGATCTCCCACGGCATTTTCTATACAGCCATCACCCGTGCAAAGGAAAAATTAAAAATCTTTTAGAGTGCGGATACAATCAATCAGATTATCGACGGGTTCGGCAAGGCGGCCGGCGGCCGGTTGGGTCTGAATATCATCAAAACACAATTTCTGAATGCCGAGGCAGCAGGACCGCCACCCGTCTCTTGACTTTTGGCCTGCATGGAGTATAATAAGGGTGCACAGCCAAGTTTATATGGAGCATCATGACTCTGCGCGAGTGCTGCCCTTCGGGCAGGCGCAGGGATGAGGGAAGCCGGTGGGAGTCCGGAGCTATACCCGTAGCCGTATGTGCTTGAGGTTGCCGTTCGAGGCGTGAGCCGGTCATTGGGGCAGGGCCCTGAGAAGGCGGAACGGCAGACGCAGGAGCGAGATCGCTCTGGAAAGGCACGAGCCGGAAGACCTATGGTGTTTGAGAGTGGGGCGCACGTCGGTGTGCGCCGGGAAAGCGCGCGGAAAAGCGGCCGCGGCGGATCATGGGATCTGCCGCGGCCGCAGCTTTATGCAGGAGACAGTGACGACGAGCAGAAAGGAAGGAGACCGCTATGCTGAATCTCACCTGGATCAAGAACCCCGACCACGTATCCTACTGTAAGGAAAACGAGGTGCTGCCCCGGTTGGCGCGGGAGCTGGGCATCGCCGACCTGGCACAGCAGGTAGAGGAATTCCGGACCCACCCCACGGCGGAGGGGGTAAATCTGAAAGGGAAGAAACGTACCACTTTGAAGCTGTTCATCCCCAACCTGACCTTCCCGGAGCCGGTGGAGATGGGGGAGAACGTGTGGATCTATATGGGGGAGCTATGCCCCGCCTACTGTCTGTTTACCCCTTGGGAGGAGACAAAAGAGAATTGACGCAACGGGAAGGAGATACGGTTATGGGCGAACAAAAAAAATACTGGGAGGGCAAGCACTTCGCTTTCTATACCAACAAGGAGTGCGAATATTACCCCTGCCACCCGGTGCCGGAGGGGACGGAGTTCAACTGCCTGTTCTGCTACTGCCCGCTTTATATGCTGGGGCGGAAGTGCGGGGGAAACTTCACCTATTTGGAAAGCGGCGTCAAGGACTGCAGCAAGTGCCTGGTACCCCACCGCCGGGAGAACTATGGATTTATTGCCGACAGTTTCCAGAAGATTGCTGGCGAGATGGCGGAACGGGAGAAGAAGGAAGGACAGTAAACGAAGGTTCCAGCCTATACATTCCGAGATGCACATGAAAAAAGCGCCCAACTGCTATGCGCAGGCGGGCGCTTTTTTAGACATAGGTAGCCGTTCATTTAACAAGGTAGCGGGGAGGCATCCTGTTTCAGAAGGGTGTTGCCCGCCATACTGCTGATGACCGGTGCGCCGATCCGGCGGCTCATGTCCAAAGAGGCCACGGTGCAGCGATCCAGATCAATGCCGCAGTCGATGTCCATTTTGTGGAGCAGATTGACGAAATCTTCGGTGGGAATGTTCCCCTTGGCATTGGGAATCACGGGGCAGCCGCCCATGCCGGCCAGGGACACGTCAAACCGGGTAAAGCCCAACTCCATGGCTTTCACGCAGTTGGCAAGACCAAATCCCTCAGTGTTGTGGATGTGCAGTGAGATCTGCTCTGGCCGGAAGCGCTCCAGAATCCCCCGCAGGATGCGCCCGGTATGGATGGGGTCGGCCATTCCGGCGGAGTCTCCCAGGCCCAGGGAGGAGGCCCCCAGCTCCATGGCTCGCCGGGCATAGGCCAGGGTTTTCTCCAGAGGGGTGGCATCGCCGAAGGGACAGCCGAAGACCGCGCCCAGGGCCGCTTGCACCTGGAGATCCGGGAGGCTGGCGATGGCCTCCAGGGTGGCGAAGGCCCTGTCCGGCGTGGAGCCGAAGCCCTGGCCGAAGGCGTCGCTGACGGAGAGAAAGAAGTCCACGTGGCGGATACCCAGCGCCCTGGCCCGTTGGGCGGCCTCTACGCTCTCCACCAGGGCAGTCACCTTGACTCCCCTCTCTGCGGCATAGGGGAGCACCGCCTGACAGAGCGGCTCCAGATCCAGGTACTGTCGGCCACGTACGGGATCTGAGCTGAAGACGCCGATCTCCAGCTCACGGGCGCCGTAGTCGATCATACTACAGATAAGCTCCCGCTTAACCTCGGTTGGAAGGACGGTCTTGAATTTCTGCCAGCCGTCCCTGGGGGCAACCTCCCTCAGGGACACCAAAGAGGGATAATTCATGGCGAAATACTCCTTTCAAAAGAAGAGGCACACCGCGGACACCAGAATAACCACCGCCGCATAGAGCAGCATAGCCGCGATACCGTAGGTCCAGATGAATTTGTTGTCCATGTTTTTCTGACTGAGCAGGATGGCTGCCTGACCGCTGGACGCGTAGGTGAGGTAGGCCACCATGGAGCTCAGCGAGATGGCCACGGCCAGGATGGTGATGTCATACCCTGCCTCCACCAGGGGACCGCTCAGGGCGGATACCAGGGAGGAGACCACCAGCAGGGTGGCTGTGTTAGAGAAGAAGTTGGTGAGCAGCAAGGTAATAAGTACCGTCATGGCCACAAAGAGCAGGGGGCTGTGATTGGAGAAGAGGCCACCCAGGGCCTGCGTCAGCCAGGCTTTGATGCCGTACTCGTCGGCCACCAGCAGGCCGCCGATAGCTGCCATGGAGGCCACGGCCATGACAATGGGCCAGCTCACTCCCTTGGTGAAGGCCTCCACAGGGCAGAAGATCTGTTCCCCGTCCACCCGGATAAGGGCCAGCACCGCCAGGGCCACTGAGGTAAAAAGAACGGTGTCCATTTCCTTTAGGGCGCTCAGCACCGGCATCTCAGGCCAGTAGGGGCTGGTGAAGGAGTGGAGGGCGATGATCAGAAAGGCGGCCAGGGGGATCCACTGCCTCCGGGTCAGGCGCAGGGGCTTGTCCGCCAGGGCCTGGGCCAGATCTACCCGGCCCAGGGCTCGGATGTCGCACCGGAAGAGGAAGCGCAGGGCCAGAGCGAAGACGGCGCAGAAGGCAATGAGAATGGCAAAGGCCTCCGCCACGAAGCGGAAGGTGACTACCTGCACCCCAGCAGCGGCCAGAAAGAACTGCCCTGCCGCCAGATTAAGGGCCGCCATGCTGCCGATGGTCATAGGGCCGATACACATGGTGATAAAGGCGCCCAGGCATAGCAGGCGGGCTAGCTTGCTTTTGGGCTCGATACCGGCCTCGGCGTAGATTCCATCCAGCAGGGTGAAACCCACGATGAGGGCGCCGAACACCCCCATGAAGGCGGCGGCCAGGCCAAAGGCGAAGAGGAGCATCATCACCATGACCATCGGGTATTTTTGAGTGAATCTGCGGGTCAGGAGGAACCGGGCGATGACCTCGCCGGTGTTGTCCCGGATGATGACGTAGCACAGGGCATAGAGCACCACGATCTGCCACACATAGGAGGCGCCCATAAAGGAGCTGATCACCTGGGCAGGGGTCTGAATGCCGTTGATTACCAGGCCGCCCATGGCGAACAGGGCGCACAGGATCAGGTCGTTGGTGGTCAGGATGCCGATAATGGCACCCACAAACACGCAGGCGATGGACACGCCGGCGGGGGTGATCCCGTCAGCCCAGGACGGGATCAGATGGGGGAGCAGTAGCATGCTCGCCAGCATGGCCAGCGTCCCTAGGTAGTAGACCCACGAGCTGTGCTTGGGGGATGCGTTTGTCTGTTTCATCGTTCTTCCTCCTTCTGTCTTTGGTGCGGTTTCACCGCACACCTCTCTCCATGGCAACTATAACACGGGTCGGCTTATTTGTTAAATTCATGTTTTTCCTTTTTATTTATAGGGAAATGTTATATAATGGCCATACCACGAGGAGGTGGCTGTATGACTATCGCGCAGATGTCCCATTTCTATGCGCTCTGCCAGTCCGGAAGCTACACTCAGGCGGCGAAGCAGCTATACATCACCCAGCCAGCCCTGAGCAAAAGCATCGCGGCGCTGGAGAGCGAACTGAACCTCAGGCTGGTGGAGCGCAGCACACGGACAGTGGCACTGACAGCGGCGGGGGAGGAGTTCGCACGGGCGTGTGAGGAGATGCTGGAGGTATATCGTAAGGGGGTGAACAATGCCCGGACGGCGGCGGGCGACATCTCGGGCCTGGTCCGCTTCGGCCTGCGGCGGCATATCGAGGAGGAATACCCCAACCTCCGGCTGGAGCTGCGCTTTTACAGCGAAAACGGCCTTCTCCGCGCCCTGGATGACCACATGGCAGACTTCGTCCTGGCTTTTGGCCGGCCCCGGGCGGACAACGTGGGGCGGCAGAGCCTGTCCGTCAGCCAGATCTGCGCCGTGCTGCCCGGCGGCCACCCCCTGGCTGGGGCGGGAGAGCTGAGCTTCTCTCAACTGCGGCATGAGGCGTTTCTGGTCCCAGACTACAAAATCTCCGGTGTGGAGTTTGACACGGTGGTAACTTATGCCGGCCGGAATGGCTTCTCACCCCACGTGGTCCAGGAGGCGGACTCCATTCCCCAAATCTTCACCATGGTGGCCTGCGGATGCGGGATTGCTGTTTTGTCTGAGCTCTATCGCTTCAGTGCCGGAGAGCACGTGGTCTTCGTCCCCCTGAGAGATATCCCGCCCAGCGAGGAGCATCTGCTCTGGCGGCAGCGGGATGACAAGTGCTTAAATGCCATTGTGGAGCTGGCCCGGCGTTACTACGGAGGCGGGATGTAGGACGCTGTGGAGAAAAAACAGGCCGGCCGGAGCGAGGGGTCCCGCTCCGGCCGGCCTGTTTTTTGTTGTTTAGCCTTCCCAAGGGATGGGCCGCCCGGCGGCCAGGGAGGCGGGGACGTCCAGCAGCCGCTGGTTGGAGGAGCCGCGAAAGCGCAGGGAGATGTCCCTGAGAGCCTCCACAAATTCCCCATCCACCAGCACGTCCACCAGGGAGAGCAGCGCGCCGGTGGCCTCGCAGCGGGCGCGGCTCTGCCCGGTCAGCTCCTCCCAGGTGTAGCCGGAAAAGGCCCACACGGTCTTGTCCGGGAGCTGCTGCCGCAGGCGGTGGAGGAAGGGGAGCAGGGCGCGCTGGTTGTCCGGCTCGAAGGGCTCGCCCCCCAGCAGGGTAAGCCCGCTGATGTAGGGGCGGTTCAGGGCCTCCAGAAGCGCCTCCTCGGTCTCGGCGGTAAAGGGCTGGCCGTAGCGGAAGTCCCAGGTCTGGGGCTGGAAGCAGCCCTTGCAGCGGTGGGTGCAGCCCGAGACAAAGAGGGTCACCCGCACCCCGGTGCCGTTGGCGATGTCGCAGGGCTTGATGCTGCCGTAGTACACTGGAACCGCCCTCCTTACAGGTGGAGCACCCGCTCCTTGATCTCCTGGGTGCGGCCCTGGTTCCAGAACTGGGTGCCGATGTAACCGCAGGTGCGCCGGGCCACGTTGAGCTTGCTCTGCTCACGGTTGCCGCACTTGGGGCACTCCCACACCAGCTTGCCGTCGTCCTCCACGATCCGGATCTCCCCGTCAAAGCCGCACACCTGGCAGTAGTCGCTCTTGGTGTTCAGCTCGGCGTACATGATGTGGTCGTAGATGAAGCCCATGACCTGGAGCACGGCCTCCAGGTTCTGCTGCATGTCGGGCACCTCCACATAGCTGATGGCGCCGCCGGGGGAGAGGGCCTGGAACTGGGCCTCGAAGGACAGCTTGGAGAAGGCGTCGATCTCCTCGGTGACGTGGACGTGGTAGCTGTTGGTGATGTAGGACTTGTCGGTGATGCCGGGGATGACGCCGAAGCGCTTTTGCAGACACTTGGCGAACTTGTAGGTGGTGGACTCCAGCGGCGTGCCGTAGAGGGAGAAGTCGATGTGCTCCTTGGCCTTCCAGGCGGCGGTGGCCCGGTTCATGTGCTCCATGACCTCCAGGGCGAAGGGGGTGGCCTCCGGATCGGTGTGGGAGCGGCCGGTCATGTACTTGACGCACTCGTACAGCCCCGCGTAGCCCAGGGAGATGGTGGAGTAGCCGTTGTAGAGCAGCCGGTCGATGGGCTCTCCCTTCTTCAGCCGGGCCAGAGCGCCGTACTGCCACAGGATGGGGGCCGCGTCGGACAGGGTGCCCTTCAGCCGCTCGTGGCGGCACATCAGCGCCCGGTAGCACAGCTCCAGCCGCTCGTCGAACACCTTCCAGAACTTCTCGCGGTCGCCGCCGGAGGAGAGGGCCACATCCACCAGATTGATGGTCACCACGCCCTGGTTGAACCGGCCGTAGTACTTGGGCTTTCCGGTCTCCGGATCCACGTAGGGGGTGAGGAAGGAGCGGCAGCCCATGCAGGTGTAGCAGTGGCCCTCCCCGTTCTGATCCACCTTGTTCTGCTTCATGATCTTCTCGGAGATGTAGTCGGGCACCAGGCGGCGGGCGGTGCACTTGGCGGCCAGCCTGGTCAGATAGTAGTAGGGGGTGCCGGGGCGCACGTTGTCCTCCTCCAGCACATAGATGAGCTTGGGGAAGGCCGGGGTGATCCAAACCCCCTCCTCGTTCTTTACGCCCTCATAGCGCTGTACCAGGGTCTCCTCGATGATGAGGGCCAGATCCCGCTTGGTCTGGGGATCGTCTACCTCGCCCAGGTACATGAACACGGTGACGAAGGGGGCCTGTCCGTTGGTGGTCATGAGGGTGACCACCTGGTACTGGATGGTCTGCACCCCACGGCGGATCTCCTCCCGCAGGCGCTTCTCCACGATGCCGGAGAGCACCTCCTCCGAGGGGGTGCCGCCCACGGCGGCGATCTCCGCCAGCACCTGCCCGCGGATCTTCTCCCGGGAGACCTGGACGAAGGGGGCCAGGTGGGCCAGGGAGATGGACTGGCCGCCGTACTGGTTGGAGGCCACCTGGGCGATGATCTGGGTGGCGATGTTGCAGGCGGTGGAAAAGCTGTGGGGCTTTTCAATATAGGTGCCGGAGATCACGGTGCCGTTCTGCAGCATATCCTCCAGGTTGACCAGATCGCAGTTGTGCATGTGCTGCGCAAAGTAGTCGGAATCGTGGAAGTGGATCAGGCCCTCGTTGTGTGCCTTGACGATCTCCGGGTCCAGCAGAAGGCGGGCGGTCAGGTCTTTGGAGATCTCACCAGCCATATAGTCACGCTGGACGCTGTTCACGGTGGGGTTCTTGTTGGCGTTCTCCTGCTTGACTTCCTCGTTCTGGCACTCGATCAGGCTGAGGATGCGCTCGTCGGTGGTGTTGGTCTGGCGCTTCAGGCTCTGCACATAACGGTAGGTGATATAATGGCGGGCTACATCGTGGGCCTGAATGTCCATCAGCTTGTTCTCCACCATGTCCTGGATCTCTTCCACGCTCACGGCACGGTTCAGCGCCTGGCACTGCTCCGTGACATCGTTGGCGATGGACAGGATCTGCTCCTGGGTCAGGCTGCTCTTGCGGCTGACCGAATCGCTGGCCTTGGTGACCGCAGTGATGATCTTGGTGATATCAAATGGAACTTCCGAACCGTTGCGCTTGATGATCTTCATAGTGTTCCTCCGTCGTTCTATCTGTGTACAGTTCAAGCGGGTGCCTCTTGCGAAAGAGACACCCGCAAAGCAGTCTTGGGATGCGTTCAATTGATGTGATTCTATGATATCACTATTTAGTGATATGTCAATGGAGAAACCACTACATTTTGTGTTTTGGCGGTTTCGCCAAAATTGAGCCGAGAATCTTGGAGCAAAATTTGGGGCCAAAGCTCTTGACAAACTGTGCAAGGAAAGTGTTTGCATTCCGGGGCGTAATATCCACGGCGGTGTATACTTCTCTGGAAGTTTGGATGGAACAATACCTTATTATATAGAGAAAAATGACCTCTGAGGTCCCTGCGGCCTCCGCGTCAAGGAACGTGTAAATTGCAGTTGAAAAACTAGTCAAAAAGTCAAAGACACAAAAAGAAACGAAAAAAGTGAAAAAAGGGGTTGCCAAACGTGTCGGGATGTGGTATTATACTTGAGCGCCAAGCGCTGAGACAAAAGAATGACTTCTCAAAGCTCAGCAGGAAGCCCTTGAAAAGAACCAATAGACGCTGAAAAGTTCCGGCTGATACCGAGAAACTTAAAGTGCTCCAAGTTCGGAAAAGTTCAAAAGCTTCTCGAAAATAAAGCTTGACAAAAAATCACTTCTGTGGTAAAATAATCAAGTCGTCAGTTACTAAGGCTGAGGCGCACAGGACCTTGAAAATTGAACAATATCGAAAAACTTGTAA
>ERZ836760.1869-NODE-1869-length-19777-cov-3.462225_pt1 | contig 19777 bp, 32 predicted proteins | sample MGYA00519941_ERZ836760 | MGnify/ENA primary metagenome ERZ836760 (study PRJEB31850, sample SAMEA3708807) | human gut metagenome | biome: human gut; feature: human-associated habitat; material: faeces | place: China | collected 2014 ... | reverse complement strand
GTCTGTAGAGATTTCAATTATGAAAATAAGATATATTGTATTATTCGTAGAATATTTGACAGAGAAAATGACGAATATTATGAACGGATAGAAGATGAAAAAACTGGTGAATGTCTTCGCTGTGTTGAAGAACCACTTTCTAAACATACAGACCACGGCGACGCAAAAAAGAAAATATAATATTAAATATGCTTATTTTGTGTACGTAATTCTCTCCACATTTGAAGACGCATCAACTCAGCGCTATAGCGAGTATTATTTCCTTCTCCTTCAATAGATATAGGAGCCCCATATTCAACCCATTCTTTTACTGTCTTCTGACTAACCCCGAGAGCAGCACTAATTTCTGTCATTCCTTTAAGTATCATTGGAACGTAAGCGATACATATTTTTTGTTTCATATCTACTTTATGAGATTCCATATTCTGTCCTCCTCTTTATAATGTTAGAGTGTATCCTATTCTATATCACTATTCCATATCTCGTGCCTCATGAGCGCCCTTTCAGCCCCCCTTCCCTTGCCGAACAGCGGTTTGCGGTCCTCGACCAGCCGGTAGACATACGAGACGCTTCCATTGCGATGCGCCCGTTGCGGCCCGAATACGGCGATCTCGTTGCGCTTGACGTCCCACGCGGGGAGTTGCGCATGGATAGCCCTGCCGAGGGCGGCATTGGCGCGGGCCAGTCTGTCTACAAAGTTTTCATCTTCCCTGAACGGCACAATAACCTCGACGATCCGCGAGGGACTGCTGGTTTGCTGCTGGCTCGACACGCCTGGACGCTCCTTTGGGGATTTCCCCGGTCAGATAGTTTTCGATGACTTCCCGCGCCTCCCACCAGACCTCGACGCGGTACCCGGCCTGACGGAGTGCTGTGATCAGCTCCTTCTGCGTAGCCTGAACCGTCCCCCCGCGCTGGCGCTTCATCTCGATGTACAGCCCGTGGAACCCCTGCCGGGGCGAGGCAAGGAACACGTCGGGGACGCCCGCCACCACGCCCTCGGCCTTCAACCGGGCTCCGGTGATCTTGTCCCGGCGCCCACCGTTGGGGATGTGGTACATGACGAAGTGCCGGGCATACGGTGTTCGCTTCCACCAGTCGAAAAGGGCTTTCTGCTCTTCCGACTCGGGAGGACAGGAGGGGGGCTTCTTCGCCTGTGCGCTCCGGACGACAGGGGCAATCTCATTGAAACCGTTCCAACTCATTGCGTTGCCTCCCCCGGAGTCCTCGGCTGCTTCAGGATGCGCCATATCTGCCGCTCGGAGAGGACGTACCTGCGGGCGAGAATGGCAACCAAGGTTCTCTCGCTGTGCCCCCTTCCGGCCAGTTCGTCCCGTTCCATATTCAGGGACGAGTTGCGCTTGTCTAACGTCGCCTTTTTGAGGCTGGGGATGTAAATTGCCCGTCTCGCAAACTCCCGGCACAACGCTGAGGCCGATTCATCCCCCAACGCCTCGCACAGACGCCGATACTGTTTTTTCCCGGCACTCCCGGACGGTATTGCCACGGTCGTTCCTCCAAAGTGCTCGACCAGCCGGAAAACGAACGGCATTCCCAAGCGTTCCGCGACAGAGCGCAAAGGGCCGGATAACGATTCCGCCGTAAGTGCTTCACTCATATATTCTCCTACAGCGCCCGTTGCAGGACGCGCCCAAAGTTCGCCGGGATGGGCAGCGGCTTCCGGCGGTCAAACTGTCCGGCCTGATTGTCCGGTCTCTCGCCATGCCGCCACTTTTCCATGAACGACAAGCCCGCCTTCCAGCCTTCCTCGCGCTGCGCCTGCGTCGGCACGTCGATGACGGGATCGCCAAGCAGAGGGCCACGGGCCGCAACCGGCACAAGCGGGGGCGGTGCGTCCGCCACATCCTCCCATCGCCGCCCGGACAGCCAGCCCGTCAGCATCTTCGGCGTCTTGCCCCGCGCCACAAGGTCGGGCCTGCGCGCCGCTTCCTGTTCCGCCGCCCGGCATATGGCGGCCACCAAGGGCTCGGACAGCCCCTCAATGTCGATGAAGGCGTCCGCGGCCTCGGCCTTGTTGCGCTTGTAGCCGAAGGCGTCCCACACGCGGTTGAACCACGCCAGCCGTTGCCCCGTGAGGACACGTTTGGTCGCCGTCCGATACGCCGGTTCAGGTGCGGGCCCTTCCCCGGTAGCGGGTGCGGCAGATCTGGGGGCGTTGTTCGTAACGTGTGCGGAGCCTGTGCGCGTCCCTGCGCCTTCCTGCTTTTCCTTCCCCGAAAGGGAAGCCCGCTCCTCCGCTGCATCGGCGGATGCAGGAAGGATTTCTTTTCTTGCTTTCTTCCCTTCTTCTATCGTGTGCGCTGCTTGTGCGCTCGTTGTGCGCTCGTTGTGCGGCTGCTGTGCGGCCTCTTCCGTAGCAGACTGGTATAACTGCCAATTCACGACGGTGATCAGCGTGCATACTTTTCCGAAAGTCTGACGCGAGATGAAGCCGTCGTCCTCAAGCGTCGCCAGCATCCGCATCACCTGATACCGCGACAGGTCAAGCTCGCTCGCCAGCGAAGCCCCGGAACAGGCAAGCTGCCCCGGCAGGATTTCCTGCCCGTGAAAGTATCCTTGTTTCCAGTTCGCCTTCTGGAGCAGCGTGATCATCAGCCCACGATACAGCGCGCCCCGGCTCCACGACTTCGAGTCCTCAATCTTGCGCCAGACCTTGAAATAGCCGCCCATACTCACACCTTTCCCTTGACGGCAGGCCCGGTTGCGGGCATACTGTCTTCAACGTTTTGATGAACTTGCATCATCTTTTCCCCTTTGGCCCGTTGCTCCAACAGCGGGCCTTTTTCGTGTTCGCGTGCCGAACCTTCAAGCGGCACTTCAACTTTGTCTCCACACTTCGCGCAGGCCGTCCGATACAGCCAGTTCCAGCCATGCTTCTTGCAGGGCCGCAGGTGCGGATATTGCGCGGCGGCTTCCCTGAGCCCTTCCACCGTGAGGAACCCCACGGCCTCGGGTGAAGGAATACGGTGGCGGCAACGGATGATCATGACTCCACCATTTTCTTGAACAGGTTGATGAAGTAGATTTGCCCCTTGCCCGTGATTTTCGGCGTGCGGGTGATGCGGCTTTCCCCACTGCTTCCGATGCGGGTGCCCTCCTTGATCTCCATCCATCCGGCATCCATGCTTCTCTGGGTAGGCATGTTGGTCTGGGAACCATCCTTGTGCAGGTAGCCCCTGTTCCTGAGCCACTCAAAGAAACGGTTCTGCCCGATGTCGTACCCCGTAGCCTGCTTGATGAGCTTCGCCATTTCCCCGACGGAGATACTGGTCTTGGCGACCTCGATGGACTCGGCGAAGACGACCTTGGGCTTCACTTCCTCCATCCTCTGCTCCAGCGCGAGGCGCTTCTGCTCTTCAAGAAGCCGCTGCTCTTCCTTGTCCGCCCACGCCCGCGCCGCCTCCGCCGGATTCCTGAAGTTCGGAAGCGCCAGGGCACCGTAGCCGCCCGTCCTACGGATGGACGGAATAACCTCATGCACGATCCAGCGTTTGAACGCCTTGGCCTCCGGCTTGCGGGACCGGAGGACGAGCGAGTACAGGCCCGGTTCTGAAATGATACGGCTATCGCGTCGCAATCCTGTGGAATCATTCAGAGTGTGGATAATATCGACAATAGGGCGTTGCTCGTCGTGCTCCAGAATGTCCGGCAGATCCCGCGTCTCCGTTCCGAGGACGGCGCATACATCCCGCGCCACAAACCACGGCTCACCCTTGTGCTCGATCACGCGCACGGCCCCAAACTCCCTGTTCTGAAAAATTCGCAGCCCGCTCATCGGCTCCTCCTTCTTTTTGAAGAGAGGTTATCCCAGTTCTTTTTTCCCTGCCCGGAAACAGCGCGTTCCATGCGAAGTATTTTCGTACGGATTTTTCGGCACGACGCTCATCATTACTTCCACACCTTCCACCACGGTTTACGACACGCCCCCGCCTGCGGTTCAGGCATCGCCACCGGCGGCGCCTGCTCTCCGTCCGACAGGCTGGCCAGCGTCACATCCCGATCCCGCCGTTCCGCCAGTGGTTGCAGCCCGGCCTGCGCGCTCCGGCACGCCGCGATCACGTCCCCAAGCCCGGAACGGATCTCCCGCGCCGTACTCGGATAAAGCACCTGCGCTTCCGCCACGATCCGCTGCACCTCGCCAAGGGCCGAACCCGCACGCGCCACCGCCGTCAGCACATCCGCACGCGTCGCGGCAGGAGTCACTACAGTGTCATCAGCTACAATCTGCGCTTCAAGCCACTGGAGGAGGATTCTATTCCGCATCACCCTGCACAAACCGGGGATGATGTGCAGGCTCGGCGCATAGTTGTCATTGGGATCAAGATAGCGGCGCAAATGCGTCGCGGTGATGCCCACTCCCTGCGCTATGCTTTCGGCGGTCATGCCGCTGGCGTCCTTGGCTTCCCGAAGTGCCTCGATCGCAGTAATGTTCTTGTAGTCGGCCATCCTGCTTTTCCTCTGAAGTTTTCAACTTTACGGCCTGTTGCGTTCCGATAAGATGGCTGAAAAAGGTTCGGAACCCATGCCTGTACCCACAGTCCATTTGCTCATCACTCTGCGTGGCCCCGTCTGGCGCGTCCGCATCCTGTCCGGCGGCACCATCCGCTGGAAGTGCTACCGCGCCGAGGACTACCCCACGCCGGAAGCCGTGGCCCGGCGGTGCGCAGAAAGGCTAGTTGCTTCTGAGGTAGCACCAGAGGATGAAGCAAATTCCTGCGATACCTGCGAGTTCAACAAACGCTTCAGGCCAGCTCATGGTTTACCTCTCCTTGTCCGGTGGGAGTGCTGGGGGCGGCTGGAGGCCATAGGTCGGGCCTGAGCTCGGAACGGGGAATGCCCAAAAGCTGCTCATATAAAAGAGCAGATTGGACACCAACATTCCTGTCGCCCCGGTATTGTTTGTACAGTGTCTGATAGGGTGCTCCGAGCCGTGCGGCTTCGATGCACGTCAGGCCGCGCCTTTCAAAAGCCTTCTTGAGTGTGTTCATAATTCGTTTTTATACAATAGTAAATTAATTTGCAAGATATTTTGTGCTTATGTAAATTTGACAAATGTATAGAATCATGTTTGACATAACAATATGAAATCCCTACTCGATTCCGCTCTTTCCGCTCTCAGGAGTTACATCGAAAAAAATCACGACGGGAACGTCGCATCCGCAGCGCGTGCTCTGGATATCAGCGTCCCCACTCTCCACACGTGGATCAAGGGAACCCGCATACCAAGTTTTAGCAAGATGGCACCACTACTGGAAAAAATTGGAGCATACATAGTAGGCCCGGGGGAATCCGACGTCTCCAAAGAAGTCTGTTTCGTCGATGCCAGAACAGTGCCCGCTGGCGAAAATCTCCCTCCCCCGCCAGATGAGGACTACCTTGCCGTTCCCCTTGTCGAAGAGGTCGGCGCAGGCCCCGGCATCATCCCGCAGGGACAGCTCATTGCATGGTTCCTCGTCTGGCGGCATCAACGATGCATCCAGCACAAACGTGACCTCATCGCCGTCATGGTCGGGAAGCAGTCCACCTCAATGGTCCCGACCCTCAATCCACAGGACATCGTACTGGTAGACCGTCAGGACAAAGACGTTCTCAACTTCACCGGGCGAATCATGCTGGTGATGGATATAGACGGGTGCGGGAAAATCAAACGCGTTGCCGTCGAACATCAGCCGAAGAAGCGCGACTACCGCATCACCTACTATTCGGACAACGCCGCCGCGAATCCTCCTGAAGTCTACAGCCTCATGGAAGACTTCGAGGGCGACTGGAACAAGTCCATCGTCGGGCGCGTCGTTTGGGCGTGGAGTGATGTGAGCTGCAAATGAAAATCCCCGCCGGAGCGGGGAGGGAGTAAAAAATGCACAACATGATTATTGATGCAATTCACAATCAAACATGCCTTGAATTCTATTACGATGGCGGTATGCGTACTGTAGAACCACATTGTTATGGATATGGACGCAATGGTGAATTGCTTCGTGCGTATCAAATTTGCGGATACAGTGAATCAGGTAATGTTGAAGGATGGAAATTATTTACCATTGGAAAAATTAGCTCAATGTCCTGTACGAACGATACATTCAGCGTCCGGGATGACTTTAAACATGGAGATAAGGCTATGATTAATGGCATCTACGCGGAAGTCTAATTATTATTGTAGACTTTAAGTAGTTCAATTATCTCATTGTCATTCTGTGTATCTCCCCAACTTCCTATAATGCCAAGGAGATCACTCATGGCTCCTCTCTCCTGAGCCTCTTTGTAAAATGCAGCAGAGAGAAATCGAGCTGGGTTTATACGGTTATGTCGTAGCCCATCAACAGCAATAAGCAATTCGTGTATAATTCTGTCATTGGTATCCATGTAATTTCCTCCCCTCCTCGTGAGGGGCTTTTTTATGCCCTGCCGGGCGTGACCGCCGATGCCTTCATGGTGTCGGCAGTTATTCTTTTATCCTGTATTTATGCTTTTGTAAAATTTTGTTGACACATAATTCTACATTTGTATATTATCGCCTCACGACGTCCGGGAACATCCCCGCCGTCCTCGCAGTTCCGTGGAGTGCCGGGAAACGCCGTGAAGGTTCCCCTCCTTTACCTCCCCACGGTGCCCGGCATTCCCCGGAGCTGCGACACAAGCCGCGCAGGGTCGGCGGGAACCAGCGGCAACGGCGTGCGCGTCGGTGTCTGGGGTTGGGAAAACAGAGATACCCACGGTGGCCCTGAGCAATACCGTCCAATAACCACAGGAAACAACTTTATTTTTACGGAGAAACCCATGTCAAAGGTCATCAAGGCCATCCACGAAACCGTGGTCAACGGCAAGATGCCTTCCAAGGCCATCGCGTCGGCCATCGGCAAGCCCTACTCGACCCTGCTCAGGGAAACCAACCCGCTTGACCCCGGCGCAAAGCTCGGCGTCGAGACGTTCATGGCCATCATCGAAACCACGGGCGACTCCACCCCGCTCAACGTGATGGTGCGGGAACTCGGCTACAGGCTTGCCCCTGTGGACTGACGGCCTCACATGAAAGGGGCGGCGAACACCCGTCGCCCCGAACCATGCGGGACCTGAAACGTATGGATGTGCACGCCCCGGCGGGGATTGGCTCCGCCGGGGGTTCCATGCCTAGTCTCATAGACGGACAACGGGAAAGACATTGACGATTCTGCTTGCCATAGCGTAATTAATACCAAAAGGAGTATTAATCCTCCTTGGGAGGGTAAATTATGTCACGTTTTTTAGGCAGGTTATGGTGTTCATTCGGGAACCTGCTGAATGTAACGTCCCGGGGAAATACATGCTCAAAGAAGCGAATCGTTGAGGCAAGATCCAGACTGGCCAATCGTTCTGATACTGAGTCGCTTAGAGCTTGTTTTAGAAACGTAGGAAACGATATCGCTTTTTCCATGAAGAAGTACGAGCATGACAAAAAGTAGATCGGCCCCCAATACGCCATCCACTAAACCAAAAGTTATTAAGGCAGAAAGACATCTTGCTATAGCGACCTATTCTGGCCCACTCCCAGATCCTGCTACTTTCGAAGCCTATGATCACACTACCCCTGGTGCAGGTGAACGTATTCTGGCTATGGCAGAAAAAGAGCAAGCACACAGGCATAAGATGGAAGCCCTAATGACAGAAGCCTATGCTAAAGACTCTGTTAATGAACGTAAGGAGATACAACGTTCTCAGTGGATGGCTTGGACATTGGCTTCAGGAGTAGTTCTTATTGGAGGGTTTCTTGTTTACGCAGGGCATTCCGTTGTTGGTACTCTTTTAACAGGAGGTACGCTCATCGGTATTGTTTCTGCGTTCTTAGAAAAGAATAGACACGAAAAAGAAAACAATGATGAATTACATCACCGCCACTCAGAAAAGTAGCTCTATCCGTAGTTAGTTGCTCCGGCAGAAAAGGCTCCTCGTTTCCGAGGAGCCTTTTTCATACCCAACGCAAGGTTTCGCGCCCAGCTCGAAAACGGCGTCACAAGCGCGGCCCGATCCTATCGGGCATCCCTCCCCCTGTTCCCCCGGCGGCGGTCGGCGTTGTTCACGTCCGGGCGCGGCGTCGGGAGCGGGTTCCTCGGGGCTGGTTGTCGAAGAGCCTCCAATCGGTGACAAGTCGTCACCGGTTGCTGTCGTCTTGCTTTTACGATACATAGTTCAGCGAGTCAAGAATTCCGTTAGAAAACACTCGCACCGAACTTGGTATGGTATTCTGTATCCAAAGGAGGTGCGCTATGAAGGATGACAGCATCGTGGATATCGAGAGAAAAGCCATCGCGTATTTGGATAAAATACGTCAAGAAGAGGGCATCACAGAAGCAGAATGGGGAAAACGAGCTTTCCCAGAAGCAAAAAATAGTAGGATAAAAATAAATTCATTACGCATACCTAGAACAAACACAGGAGAACCTTTGCGGCTTCGTCTGGGGGATTTTTGTGCAATGTGTCATGCTCTAGGGAGGAACCCCGCGCAAGAACTCCTTATCTTATGGGGACAGGCAGACACGATAAACCCTGAATAACGATCTAGGGAGTTCGCTACATTTCAGGCCATCGGCATAATCTGGTGGCCTATTTTTTTGTAAAAATATGTAGCAAAAGAGTTGACGAAAGATATATAGTGTAGCATTCTGTCTTTGCCAACGGAACAGCCGGAGGCAAGGACAGTAGCCCTGCGGGGTTGGCCCCAGAAATCAGGCCGCGCGGCGACCGAGTGCGAAAGCAGGGGAGTAAACCTGAAACTCAGCCCCTCGACACATGCCGGGGAAATGGCTATCTTGGAATGAGAGGTGGGGAATGAACAAGCAAACGATATCGAAACTTGCCGATTTCCTCTTCAACTGCACGGTTGCCAGTATTGCCGTAAGCGTATTTGGAGACAAACCGTGGGGAGCGGCTGTAGGTGTAGTTTCCTTCTTGGGAGCCATAGTCCTCTGCCACTTTCTTGGAGGTGACGAATGACAGGTTGGATCATCTGGTTGGCGGTCATTATTGCCGCAACAGGCTATGGAATTTATTTGGGCACGAGGAAGCGCAAGCACTCCTAACCCGCACAACACGTTGACCGAATCAAGGCGACTCGAAAGAGCCGCCTTTTTTCACGCCTAGCCCCATCGAAAAGCCCGGAACCAACCGGGCTTTTTCATTGGGTTTGGGACGCCAAGCCAAACATCAAAACGAGGGTATTTCCATGTGTTACGGCACGAACTGCGGACGTGAGGGGGCCTTTGGAACCTGCTATCACCCGGAAGACTGCATCATGCGCGCCATTGAGTGCGACGCGGAAGAAAACCTTGCCGCGCGGCTGGCACGCGACACGGCCCTGAGCCGGGAGCATTTCCCTTGCCCCAACTGCCTTGAGCAGGGCGAACGCCACAGCCTCACCTATGAAAACGGCCTGTTCACCTGCCCGGAATGCGGCGGGGAATGCAACGCGGCGGAACTCATCGCGCTCTATGATGATATACGCGCCGGGCATGTCTCCGATGCCGAAGTCGTCGGCCTGTGGATTGAAAAGCTCAACGCAAGGAGGGTCGCATGAGCGCCACCATTTTCTGCCCGCACTGCAAGCTCAAGTACGACAAGGCCGTGAGGCTCAGAAGGCACCGCGACTTCTGGATCTGCTCGTCCTGCGCGGAATACTACACCGCCGAAACGCTGGTCACGGCGTGCGAGAACGCCGCACGGTCGTTTCTGGCAAAGGCCAACTACCTTAAAATCATGGCACGGAGGGCGGCGGCATGAAGATCGACATCTGGAAAAGGCCGTGGCTGGCGGTGCTCCTCCTGTTCCTTTGCTTTCTGCTCGTGGGCTATTTTGAGCGGCAGGATCAGGAACTCTTTGAACGAATGGCCCCGTTCACGGAGGCAATGCGATGAACTGGACGGACGACGCCTACGGCGAAGAACACGGCCCTTGGACGGACGAGGAACTGATGATCGCGGCGGGCAATGCCGCCTTTGCGCGAAACCGGCGCAAGCACACGGAAACGGAAGAGTGCGGGGAGTAAGTATATGTGCGACACCCACAGCGAACAGATCAACGAACTGGCGAAGGCCCTTGCCGCCGCGCAGGGAGAACTTGAGCCCGCAGAAAAAAACTCCACCGCCGCCGTCGGGAAGGAGGGAAAGCTCAAGCGCAAATACGCTGACCTGACGGCAATGATCGATGCCGTCCGCAAGGTGCTTCCGAAGCACGGCCTCTCCATCGCGCAGATTGTCCTCCCCTCGGAAGGGGTTGCGCACGTCAGGACGATGCTGATGCACGAGTCGGGGCAATGGCTGGCATCGGAATGCAGGATGCCCTACGACAACACGGGCTCCAAGAACGCCATCCAGTCAATGGGCAGCGCCATCACCTACGCCCGGCGCTATTCCCTTTCGGCGCTGGTCGGCGTGGTGGCCGACGACGATGACGACGGGGAAGGCGCATGGAGGCGGGACGACGACCGGGAACCGCCCCGGCGTAACGCCCCCGAGCCCGCCCCGCAGTCCAAGCCCGAGCGCGTGGATCTCGCCGCCCTCGCCAAGGAGTTGAGCGAAGTGCGGGACGGTACGGGGTTCGTCGCCTGTTACAACCGCCATCGGATTACCGAGGGACACCCTGACTACGAGGCGGTCAAGAACATGTTCGGCAAGAAGCGCCGGGAGATCGAGGCCAAGGCCGAAGCCGAAGCCGGAACCCCGCCCGAATTCGTGCCGCTGGACGCCGTGATCGCCGCCTTTGAAGCGGCGGAAAGCGTAACCGCGCTCAAGGAGGCGGCAACCCGGCTCGGCATCCCCGAAAACCACCCGGCCAGTGAGGCCATCTACGCCGCCTACCGGGAACGGCAGCGCAAGATCGAAGCGCAGGACAAGGAATGCGCCGCGTAACAACAGCCCCGCCCTGATAATCAGGCGGGGCTTTTCTTTCCCTCAGCAGGAGATTGTATGAGCAGCCTCAACAAGGTGATGATCATCGGAAGGCTCGGGCGCGATCCCGAGATGCGCTACACCCAGGCCGGAAAGCCCGTATGCAGCCTGAACGTGGCTACGGATGAGGGCTACACCAACGACCGGGGCGAGAAGGTCGACAAGACGGAATGGCACAAGGTCGTCTTTTGGGACCGGCAGGCCGAAACCTGTTCGCAGTACCTCGCCAAGGGGAGCCTCGTGTTCATCGAGGGCAGGCTCTCCACCCGCAAGTATCAGGATCAGCAAGGGCAGGACCGCTACGTCACCGAGATTCAGGGGCAGCGCGTCCAGTTCCTCGACCGCAAGGCGGACGGCGACGGGCAACAGGGCCGACAGGGAGGCGGACGCCAGACACAGAGGCGGCACTCCGCCGACTATGAAGACCTCGGCCCCGCCTTCCCTTCCGAAGCCTCCGGCCTCGATGACGTGCCTTTTTAGGCAAAACCAATAGGATAGAATATGGCACAGACCGCAGAAATTCTGGAAGCCCTCCCGCCCGCGCAGGAGCAACCCGCCGGGCTCGCCCTGCTGGACCTGAACGTCACCGCGACGCCGTTGGTCATCACATGGGACAAGGACGCCGTGTCCACGCTGTTGGATACCGTCCTAGCCCAGTATGCGGGGCTGGAGGTACAGGAAGCCGACGTGCCCGCCATCAAAAACGAAATGGCGGGGCTGAACAGGCTCAAGGAACGGATGGACAACGCCCGGAAGGACATTAAGCGGCGGATTGCCGGGCCGCTGGACGGGTTCGACGCCGAGGTCAAGGCGCTGATCGCCCGCATCGTGGATGCCCGCGCTGCGCTGGACACGCAGGTCAAGGACTTCGAGCGGCGCGACCGTGAAGGCCGGCGCGCGGCCGTCCAGTGTGTCGTCGACAACATCAAGAGCTGTGAAGGCGTGCCGGAACTGGACATCCCCATCAACCCCTCATGGCTGAACAAGTCCACGCGGCAAGCCGAGATCCACGAGGATATCAAACGGATCATCGCCGCATACAAGCGGGAGTGCGAAGAAAGCCGCCGGATGGAACAGGCCAAAGCCGACCGCATCGCGCTGGTGGAGGCCACGGCAAAGGCTCAGGCGGAACAACACGGTTTCGCGCTTCCCCTGTCGAAGTTTGCGGCCTGCCTGACGCCGGACATTTCCGGAGAGGACGCCGCGGGCATCATCGGGCAGGTGTATGCGGCGGAAGCCAAGGCCCGCGAAGAGAGCAAGCCCGCCCACGTCGTCAAACCTGCGGAACCGCGCCCCGATTCGTTCATTGAGCAGGAGGAGGGCTTTCCCTTCGCCCCGCCCGTGAACGTGGCTTGTACCCTGACCCTCAGCGTCAAGTACGCGCCGAAGTATGAGGACACCGTACAGGAGGCGCTTGCCATGCTCCGCACGGTCGGCGTGGTCACTGTCTTCTAACCTTCCGGCGCCCACCTCCCGCGCCGTCCCCATAGAGCCCGCCGGGGGGCATGTACCCCGGCAAAGGACTTTTCATGAGTCAGGAACAACAGGACGCCACGGATTACGTCCGCGTCACCCTCACCATCCATGAGTTCTCCGAAGACGGCGAATGCTGCATCGTCTCGGACAAACACGGCCACGGTACGGAACTCTCTACCGACGCCTTCCTGCATGACGCCGAGGACATAGACGTCGGCGACACCATCGCCTGCGACATCCTGCGCGAGGCGTGGGAAGACACCGGGCTCACCCCGGACGATGCGGGGCCGCATGACGTGCGCGCCTGCGGGCGGGAAAACATCGAGGTGCTGGTGGATCTCACCGATGAACAGCTCCTTGATCTGGGCTCCGAAATGGCGGACGCCCTGCGCGAACGCGACAAGCTGGAAACGGAACTGCTCGCCGTGAAGAAGGACTACAAGGCACGCATCGACCTTTCCGTCTCCAAGGCTGCGGAAGCGGCAGCGGAATACCGTTCCGGCAAACGGTTTGAAACCGTCTCCTGCGACCGCTTTGAAGATCGGACGACGATGGAGGTCGTATGGTGCGATTCCGTGACGGGCAAGGAAATCAGCCGACGCCCGATGACCGCCGAGGAGCGGCAGCACCGCCTTGAACTCGTCACCCCGGACAAGCCCGCGGACAACGGCGAAGGCCGGGCGGAAGTGCTCACCTTGCCCGCGCCGCCCGCCGCCAACGCCCGCACCTGTCTGTCGTGCCGATACCTTTCCGCTGACGGCACGGAAAAGGCCGAGCCCTGCATGGCCTGCGCACAGGCAAACGGCGGCGATGCCGACAATTGGGAACCGCGCCGCGAGTGCAAGACCTGCGCCCACGTCACCAGCACCGTGGACGGCTTCCCCTGCGGCGGGTGCAGCCTGAACCCCGATCCCGGACACGGCGGCGACGAGGACCGCTGGACATGGAAGGATGCCCCGAAGGAGGGAATACCGTGCTGACCAGAGAACAATCTCCAAACGGAGCCTGACCATGTCCGGCTACGACGACCCGAACCGCCCGGAATGGACCGGCAAGCGCAAGGCAAAGAACTTCGCCCGCATCAACGCCGCCTGCAAGGGGCTGAAAACCTCCGGCGGCAAACCGCCGACGGAATGCCCCAAGTGCGGCACAAGCCACAAGTTCGCGGCCTGCCCCGTGTGCGGGTGCCCGCGACCGAAGAAGAGATAGCACCCCACGCCCCGCCCTCCCCCGGCGGGGCTTTTCATACCCCAAACCGTGGGCCGCGCATACGAATCACGCTGGAAGGATAAACGCATGAGAGCAATGTTATCACAGCCTATGGCTGGAAAAACGGAAGAGGAAATCAGGGAAGCACGCGAACGAGCTATCTCTGTGCTTGAAGCCAAAGGCTATGAAATCGTGAATACCCTGTTCACGGATGAATGGTATTCGCAAGAATCCATGAAAGAACGAGGCGTCGTCCAAATCCCTCTGTGTTTTTTGGCGAAGTCTCTCGAAAACATGAGTCTGTGCCATGCCGCATTCTTCTGCAAAGGTTGGGAACGGGCCCGTGGATGCACGATCGAGCACGCGGCTGCAAAAGCGTATGGGCTTGAAATCCTGTACGAGGAATAAATGGGAAAGGCGGCTCACGTGGGTGTGGGTCGCCTTTTTCCGACCATCTGTTTGAAGAGGTGCACATGCTGAAAGACACGTTCCGCGCTCAATCCGAGGAAATCGTTGTGGACATGTTCGCGGGCGCTGGCGGCGCGTCCTGTGGGCTTGAAATGGCGGACATCCATGTCCATGCCGCCATCAACCATGATCCGGTGGCCGTCAGCCTGCACGCACGGAACCATCCCGAAACCGAACACCATGTGCAGGACGTGTATACCCTCTCGCCGCAGTGGGTGACGCGCGGCCGGCGCGTCGGGCTCCTCTGGATGTCGCCGGACTGCACGCATCACTCCAAGGCCAAGGGCGGCGCGCCGACGCGCAACGTCCGGCGGCGTGAGCTGGCGATGGTGCTGGTGGATCGTTGGATTCCCGAACTGGGAGACAGGGCTCCCCGCGTCGTCATCCTTGAGAACGTCGAGGAGTTCGCGGAATGGGGGCCGCTCGACAACAAAGGCCGCATCATTGAAGCCGCGAAGGGGGAGAGGTTCCGCACGTTCGTCAGAAAGCTCCGTTCATGCGGCTACCGCGTCGACTGGCGGGAACTCCGGGCTTGCGATTACGGCGCGCCGACCATCCGCAAGCGTCTTTTCATGATCGCCCGGCGGGATAACCAGGCCATCGTCTGGCCCGAGCCGACGCATGGTGCGCCGGACTCGCCGGAAGTTCTCGCCGGGACGCGGAAGCCGTGGCGGACCGCCGCCGAGTGCATCGGCTGGTCCCTCCCGTGCCCGTCGATTTTCGCCTCGTCCGAGGAAATCATGGCGCGGTATGGCATCCGGGCTGTGCGGCCTTTGGCGGAAAACACGCTCAAGCGCATAGCGAAAGGCGTTGTCCGCTATGTCCTGAGCAACCCGACACCGTTCATCGTGACGAATACCAGCGGCCATTCCCCTACCGACATTGCCGAACCGCTGGCAACGCAAACGACGGGCAATCACCACGCTCTGGTGCGGCCGTTCCTTGCCCACCTCAACCACACGGCGGACTACTATGCGTATTTCAGGGGGCAGGACATGGATACTCCCATGTCCACGATAACCACATCATTTGGTGCCAGCCTGATCCAGCCGTTCCTCGCCAAACACTTCGGCGGCGTTGTCGGCCAGCCCGTAGACGTGCCCGCCGGGACGGTGACCACCATTGATCACCATTCCCTGTGCGCCGCGCACATGGTCAAAATGCGTGGCTCCAACGTTGGCGACGCCGCGGGCTCCCCCCTGCATACCGTTTCCGCCGAGGGGACGCACCATGCGCTGTGTACCGCACACCTCCAGCGGGACGACTTCGGCAACAGCATCGGGGCACCCTGCGGAGACCCCGTGCCCACGGTCATGCCGGGAGGCGGAGGAAAGACGGCCCTCGTTTCCGCATTCCTTGCCAAATACTACGGGCAGGGCTTCGGATGCGCCGCGGACTCCCCCCTGCATACCGTCACGACGAAAGATCGCTTCGGGCTCGTCACGGTCAGCATTGCGGGAACGCCATACTTCATCGCCGACATAGGGATGCGGATGCTCACGCCCCGCGAACTTGCCCGGGCGCAGGGCTTCCCCGACTGGTATGTTCTGGAACAAACGGCGGACGGTACGCCGATCACCAAGACGGCGCAGGTGCGCGGCATCGGCAACAGCGTCTGCCCGCCCATCGCGGCGGCACTGGCGGCGGCGAACTATTCCCCGCAGGAGTATCCTGTTCCTGAATTTGATATGCCGCTGCTGGCGATATGCGAAAACTGAGCGAAAGGAATTGAAAATGACAGCACAGGAATGGCTTGACGCTCTAAAACAACAGGAAAATGCAGCGACACCGGGGCCGTATATTTTGGATGGAATGTATCCCATATATTCCCTTGGAAGAGGTGGATTGAAGGATAAAACCGTAGCCTGTGCCAACAGTAAATTCGATGGAGATTATATCGTCGCGGCCTGCAACTCCGTGCCGAGGCTTATAGATATGATCGAATATCTCGCCGGAAGGCTCTGTGATGAAAACCACGGCGACAACGATTTTGACGGAAAGATACAAGACGCTTTTGAAATGACGGAGCCGAAAGAATGACCATCACCACCGAAGAACTCGCCCGCATCCGTTCCGCCGCCGCGGGAAGGGCATCAATTAAAGATTGTATAAAGTATGATTCCGTTGAGAACTGTATCAAAAAGGGCTTCCCGTGTATCAAGTGTTTTCGTGAGAAAGCACGCAAAGTCGTGGGGGAAGGAGAGGAATCATGCCCGAAGTGACGTTGCTACCGTGCCCGGCGTGTGGAAATCCCGATGCAGTTGTTTCTGTGACTACAAGAGCTGCTGTGTACTGCCCTATGTGTGGTATGTGCGGGCCTTGCTCCCCAAAGGTCGATACGGAATATGTTGTCAGACAATGGAACGCTCTTCCTCGCGCCATAACGAGGCACCAAAAGACAAAATCATGCGGGCAATCAATCCCTTGTATAGTGATTCCCAAAAGTGCCTACTGCATCACCCTGCTGAGGGTATTGCCCGGGACTGACAGGGAAGCGCGAGGAAGAGATCTCAACGATATTCTTATGGGTAAGGATCCAGGGTTCGCAAGGCTGGAGCGTGCTCAACACGGTATTGACGCCATGCATCAGGTAGTGAATCGGGATGGTCACACCCGGCTTATAGGCTTCCATAATGGCGTCAGCCTGTCCGTAACTCAGAATATGTTCGCTTTCGTCCACGGGGATAAACAGTACGTCGATGGGCTGCTTTCTCAAATACTCATCCACAAAGACCTCAGGAACGGGCCTGTTGTCCCCCCAATGCACCAACGTGATCCCGCCTGTCTCCACCACGTATATCACATTGTCCATATGCAGGTTGTTTGTCGGAGGCGCAAAGTCCTCCCCTGTGTCCTTTTGGATATCCGTCCAGCGCGTCTTCCCAACGGAAGCGGACATATGCTTATCCGCCAAGCCGGTGATGCGGATATCCCCCAGAGTGTACGTCCCCACCATACGCTCCATGGTGATGAGCGCCTTCGGGATATGCAGCGCATCATGATCAAAATGGGCATGTGTGGAAAGCGCGATGTCCACTTTGACTTCTGGGAAGTCGACTGGAAACCACCAGCCCCATGCGGGATCGTTGCGCCACGGATCTATCAGGACGGACAAACCCAAAGGGGAAACGATCCGCACGCAAGAATGCCCGAAATAATCCACCAGAACCGGTGTGGAGGAAGGCACCTGTTTTCCCTCCTGAACACTCCGCAACTTCTCGTTGTTGATCTCAAATGACTGAGCTCTCGAACCTTCCATAAGGCCTCCTCGCGGGTTGCAGTGCTAATGCTATGGAATGAAAGGCTAACCCTGTATAATCTAACTATCATGTCCCAAGGCTTTGTCAATCCAGAGCGTCAGGGGCGCATAAGGAGAGAATATTCATGGAAGACAGATTATTACGTCTGAAGGAAGTACTTGAGGTCATCCCCGTTTCACGGGCGACATGGTACCGAGGCGTCTGGGCGGGATTCTATCCTCAGCCGGAAAAACATGGCCGCTCTTCCCTCTGGCGGATGTCCGCCTTGCAAAAAGTCATCACAGGGAATCAAGAAAATCAGCCCACGCCTGCATCATCTGCCGACGCTCGGTGATGTATTCCGCCCGATTATACGCGGAACGGACCTTGTTTTTATCAACGTGTGCGAGCTGGCGTTCGATAACATCCGAGCGCCAGCCCATTTCGTTGAGCAAGGTGGATGCCATGCTGCGGAATCCATGCGCGGTCATCTCCCCGGCAAACCCCATTGATTGGAGCGCGCACCGGACTGTATTCTCACTGATCGGGCGTCGCCGCCTCCCCTGCCCCGTAAAGATGTAAGGCTGCGTTCCATTGACGCGCCGCATCTCCTCCAGCACAGCAATGGCCTGCCGCGACAGCGGAACCATATGCTCCCGCCGCATCTTCATCCTCTCGGCTGGTATCAGCCACATCCTCTCTTCCCAATCGATCTCATCCCATGTAGCAAAACGTAATTCGACCTGCCGCACAAACGTCAGGGCCGTGAAACGCACCGCCGCACACACCACAAAGCTGCCCTGATACGCATCGAGGGCACGCATCACAGCACGCGCACCGTCTTTCGTGGTCAGGGCGGCATGGTGCTTCTCCTGTGCCGGAGCCAGCGCCCCGCACAAATCCCGGCAGGGATCGCTCTTGGCTTTTCCCGTGGCCACTGCCCTTCGGAAAATCTGCGAGCAAATCCCCAAAACCCGATTTGCCGTCTCAATGACACCCCGCTTCTCCAATGATGTCAGGATACCCATGATCTCGATGGGGGTTATCTCCGACAGTGAGCGTTTGCCCAAGCGTGGGATCAAGTATTCGTCAATCCTGCGCCGCACCAGCCCCTTGTAGTGCTCCGACCACGGCACAGAGTACAGGGAGTACCACTCCTCCGCCATCGCCGCAAAAGAGTTCTCCGCCGCGCGGCTCTCAACCTTCTCTTCCTTGCGGGCCTGTGAAGGATCCACCCCGGATACAAGCAGCTCCTTCGCTGCTGCCCGCCTGTCACGGGCCAGCTTCAGGGGGACTTCGGGGTATATTCCAAAACTCAGAAGCTTTTCCTTTCCGTTCCACCGATAGCGCCATCTCCACCTCTTTGATCCGGTCGGCGCAACCTCTATGTAAAGCCCCTCTGAATCGTATATCTTGTAGGGCTTATCCGTGACCTTAGCCTGTTTGATTTTTGTGTCTGTCAGCATAGGGAACTCTGGGGTATGTGGGGTATCCAACTGGGGTATGGATTCCCCACTTGGTGAAGATACCCTCGAATATACCCCAAAAAAGAGTGAGCTGACAAAAGATAATATGAGACGATATGAGACTTCGTGAGACGAAAGAGAGGGAAAAAAGTAAAGGCTCCTGAGACGTTATGAGTCGTCAGGAGCCTTCATGAGATACAAATATGGCGGAGAGGGAGGGATTCGAACCCTCGATACAGTTTTATCCGTATACCCGCTTAGCAGGCGAGCGCCTTCGGCCGTCTCGGCCACCTCTCCGTGGAAATGACGTCAATGCGTCGTTTCGTGGATTCTTCTAGCGATTCTTCCCGTACCTGTCAACCGTTTTTTCGATTTTATCGTTCCCGGCGATCAATCAAAAATGCCGGGGAGCTCTACCATGATAGAATAACTCTTGTCGTAACCATCGTAATTATACCGGCCTATAATGCGGTAACATTGCGCCGAATAGGCAATATCAATACTTTGATCGTAGGTTTTTCCGAACGTTCCACCTTGGCGCATATTACGGTAGTCATCAAACCTGATAGACCACTCAGGCGTCAAATTGATCGTCAAGTCATTGTGGATAAGCCGCAAATCCGAAGTAAGCTGGACATTGTTCCAGTTTTCATACTGGAATTTTTTTCTGTAGTCGTAATACTTATCACGGAAGCTCATACCGGTGTACCATGATATCTTATCCTTGTAGCGCAGATTGATATCATGATCATGGCGTGTAACTTGTCCATCATACGCCGAGAAATACGTTTTATCATGATACCCGAGCCACGGCCAAGGATAGATCTCGAAATCCGAAACAATATCCATGAATGGCCTGCGCCCATATTCATCCCGATACCGATCCGATTCTGCTAACGTTGATAGACACATTAGCGGGTGACGGATTCGGTAAACTTGCCCCTTCTACGCCACAACCGCCTCTGCCAAAAGATGTCACCTG
>ERZ836760.1866-NODE-1866-length-19807-cov-2.887201_pt1 | contig 19807 bp, 16 predicted proteins | sample MGYA00519941_ERZ836760 | MGnify/ENA primary metagenome ERZ836760 (study PRJEB31850, sample SAMEA3708807) | human gut metagenome | biome: human gut; feature: human-associated habitat; material: faeces | place: China | collected 2014 ... | reverse complement strand
CCGGCAGCATAAGGTGGCGCACCACCACGCCGCCGATAAGGCGACGCTCGCCGTCCACCTCGTCGAACCGAGGAGGACCGGCTTCTTCCACCATGGCCTCGAGCGCAGCAAGGGCGACGGCAGGGTAATCGGGGGCGTTCGAGTAGCGCGCGGCCAAGGCGGGATCGGCGTACTTGAAATCGGTCAGATACGCATCGACGACGCCTGCGTTCGCCCGCACGCTGCGAACCGTCTCGTACCCCGAGGTGTTCCATACGACCGGCACCGTCAGACCGAGGGGGCGCGCCTTTTCAACGGCCGCCCTCGCCTGCAAGGCGTACTGGGTCGGAGTGACGAAGTTCACGTTGAGCGCGCCCTGGCCTTCAAGCTCCAGGCATATATCCGCCAGGCGATCGACGCCGATAGGCGCGCCCGCGCCCCCTACGGCGATGACCGCGTTCTGGCAATACGAGCAACGCAGCGGGCAGCCGGCGAAGAACACGGTGCCGCTGCCCCGCGTCCCGCTGATGGGAGGTTCTTCCCAAAAATGCAGCGCAGCGCGCGCAACCATCAGCTTGTCGTCCGCCCCGCACGCGCCGCGCTTTCCCGCATAGCGGTTTGCGCCGCAGGCGCGCGGGCACAGGTCGCACGCGGCGGGAAGCATGATGTCGGTCATAGTGCTTTCCCCTATCGATCGACGAAACCGAATCTCGCGTCCGCCCTCGACATTGCAAGGCTTCGGCGATCCCGGACCGCCGAACCTTAGTTAGCCGAATATCCGGGATAGATCGAATACCCCGAATACGGGTCGTCCCCGGAATGATCGTGACCGCACCCGCAGCCGTCCTCGACGTCGTCGTACTCGGAAAACCCGAGATCGTCCGAAGCGTCGCCGTACGTCTGCTCGGCGCGCGTCCAGTCAAGCCCCTCGGCCGCGCAGGCCGATTCGTCGCCGTACACCAACGACAGGGCGGAAGGCGCTTTCCCGGTTCCGCCGATGACGGCCAAAAGCTCCAGCAGGTGCAGGCACGCTTCGCCCTGGGGCAGTATCAGGTCCACGTCGTCGGCGGCCGTCAAAGCAGCCGACAGTTCGGACATGAGCATCTCCACCGTATAGGTGCCCGCGAAGCTGCCGGTCTCGACCGCCGCAAGAACCTGCTCGGCAACCGGCGTTGCAGCGCCCACGCGTCCGACCCCGCGACCGGGAACCGCCGACGAACGCCGAACGACGCGGTACAGAGCATCCGCCTCGATGGCGGAAATAACCTGAGCCGTGGTCTGCAGCGTGTACGCCGCGCGCGCAAGCTGCGCCGACCCCGGGCCGCCCGTATCCTGCACGTCCCCCGCAAGGGCCTCCACCACGGGAAGCGCTCGCTGCACGGCGTCCTCCTCGCCTCCCACGAGGCACGCAAGGTTGTCCTTCTTGGCGAACGCATCGGGAAGAGACAGGTCGAGCACGATAAGCGGGGCTTCCACGGAAACCAAATCGCTCACCACGGCCACCGCGTTGAGCTCGCGCGCGAAGCTCGGGGTGGACGAGGACAGGTCGATCAGCAGGGTGCCCGGGCAAGCCGACTGGATCAAGCCGCTTTCGTCGAAGTACGCATCCTCCAAGGAGGTCTGCGTCGTGTAGTACGTGATCACCGTATCGGCTTCGGCGACGCTCTCCGCGCGGCTGCATCCTGCAGCCTCCATGCGCGCCTCCACCATGGCGCCCACCGTCTGGTCCCCTACAAACGCATACGTGCTCTCCATTGAAATCCTCACTCCCCGCCCTTTACCTTCTTCGCGATGCGGTCCGCCACGGACAGCTCCTCGCGCTTGTCGTTTCCCCAGAACACCACTGCGATCATGCCGGGCCCCACATGGCTTCCGATGACCGGCCCGATACTGCTCTCCAGAAACAGGATGCTGTCGTCTTCCTTCGCGAGCGCGTCTTTCAGTCGCGCCGCATCCTTCGGGCAATCGGCATTGCCGATGACCACGAAACGACCCGGCCGGGAATCGGCTTTGCGCTTGTGGTAGTAATCGGCCAGCTGCTTGATTCCCTTCTTCCGTCCGCGCGCCACGCCCGACAAGGACAGCTTGCCGTCGCAGGTGATGGTGAGCAGCGGCTTCACATCAAGCTTGGAGCCGGCGTACGCAACCGAACCGGGGATGCGCCCGCCCCGGCGAAGGGATTCCAGGTCGTCCACCATGAACTCGGCGTCCACGAAAAAGCGCGCTTCTTCGGCCCAAAGCGCCAGCTCGTGCGCCGTGAGCCCATTGTCGCGCTGACGCAGCGCCTCGTGCACGAGAAGCGCCTCGGCGATCGAAGCCAAACGCGTATCGACCAGGTACAGCTCGGCCTCGGGATGCTCGGCCATCAACTGCTCGTGGACAAGGGCGGCGGCATCGTAGCTGCCCGACAGGCCGCTTGAAAAGCTCAGGTACACCGTGGGCACGCCGCTTTCGATAGCGCGCGTGAACGCGTCGCGAAACACCGGCACGGGAACCTGCGCCGTGGTCGGCTCGTCGCCGTCGCGCATAGCCTGGTAGAAATCGTACGCCGACGACGTCTGGTACAGATCGTCCGCATGCTCCCCGTCGCGCATGACGTAGGGGAACTTGATCAACTCGACGCCTTCCCGATCGACCACCTCGAAGGGCAGGTCGCAACAGGAGTCGATAATAAGGTTGCATTGATGCTGCATAGTAATATGTCTCGCTTCCTTCGCTGTTGAGCGATTTGGACGATGGTTCGTTCGGGCGTTACGACGAAACGACGCGCGTGCGAACCGTAGCCGTCAGCTTTCCGGCTACGGGCGCGGCGCATTCGTACGCCAGTCCGACGGCGGGTCCCACATGCAACCCGATGACGGGGCTCACCGGCAGCACGTCCACCGCGCGGCCGACAAGCGGGTCGATGACTTCGCGCGCCCATTCGACCGCCGGAGCCTTGTCGCCTATGTAATGGACGACCACGTTCTTCAAGCCGCGCTCCTCGACGTCTTGCTTGAACGTCGACACGATCCTTTCGAGGGCCTTCTTGCGCGTGCGGACCTTCGCAAGCGTAGTGGCGGACCCATCGGTTACCGTCAAGACGGGAGCAAGCTGGATCAGATTCCCCAAAAGAGCCGCCGCGTTGCCGATGCGGCCTCCTTTCTGCAGAAACGTCAAGGTCTCCGGCGTGAACAGAAAGCGCGTGGACTCGATGCCGGAAAGAGCGGCGGCGGCGCATCCCGCCAGGTCTTCGCCCGCATCGCGTGCGGCAACGGCATCGAGCACGGGCCACGCCTCGTCGAACCCGCACGATGCGGAGTCGATCATGACGTAGGAGAAATGGATGTTGCGCGCCTTCACGGCCCGCGCGGCGCGCACGGCCCCTTCGTACGTGCCCGACAAACCGGTGGAGATGAATATCCCCAGCACGTCGTCGCCAGCGAGCGCCGCCTCTTCGAACGCCCGCTCGAGCGTCAGCTGAGAGGGCTGGCTCGAGGTGGGGATATCGTCGACCATATCGTAGATACCTGCATAGAACTCGTCGAGATCCATCGTCGCGTCGGCGTACTCTACGCCCGCACGGTTCACGAAAAGCGTGATCACCTCGACGCCCGCAGCTTTCGCCATGTCGGCGGGAATGGAGGCCACCGAATCGGTCAGTATCTTGATCATAGCTTCCTTCCTCGAGCTGGAACGGACGACGGCAAACGGGCTGGCGCCCGGCTTCCCTCTATCAAACTTACGCGATGCCCCGCAGCCGCACAACCAAATCGCGACGGCGCTCAAAAAGACCATATTCGAGGCCAACGGGATACGTATGCGCATGCAGCATGCGCTTCTGGCTCTCATCGAGCGTAGCAAGCCCCGCGCGAGCCCGCTCGCGCGCCGCCAAAGCAGAGCGGAACTCGGGAGCGAGCACCGTTTCGCCAGCACGCGCTAACGGCTTGAGCAGCGTCTCGAAGCACAAGCCCGCGAGGTTTTTCTGTCGCAGGTCATCCGACGGATCCACGATGACCTCGCGCACGCCGACGCCCGCGTTCACGTCGAACACCATATCGCCGGCCAGCCGACCGCCGTCGCAGTAGAAGTAGCGCCGCACGTCCAAAACGCCCGGCGTGGTCAGCTTCGCCGCCGACTCGGATATCTTGATGCGATCCGTCCATGCCGCGTCGCCCGGCGCGCGCGTTGCGGACAGCTTGTAGACGCCGCCCAAGGTGGGCTGGTCGTACGCGCAGGCAAGTTTCGTGCCCACGCCCCATGAGCTCACCCGAGCGCCTTCGTCGCGAATGGACTGGATGGCGTATTCGTCCAAATCGTTCGACAAGACGATGCCGCAGTCGCTCAAACCCGCCTCGTCAAGCATGCGTCGAGCCATCTTCGCAAGCCACGACAAGTCGCCCGAATCGATGCGAATGCCGCTCAAGCGCTCGCCGCGATCGCGCATCTCAAGACCAACCGTAATGGCGTTTTCAATCCCCTGCTCGACATCGTAGGTGTCGACCAGAAGCACGCAGTTCTTCGGAAACGCCTCGGCATAGGCGCGGAAAGCCGTGAGCTCGTCGGGAAACGACATGACCCACGAATGGGCATGCGTCCCCGAAACCGGCAGGTCGAACAGCTTGCCCGCCAGCACGTTCGACGTAGACGCGCATCCGCCCACCACGGCGGCGCGGCTAGCCCACAGGCCGCCGCCCGCGCCCTGCGCACGGCGCAAGCCGAACTCGGCCACGGGGCTTTGAGCGGCCAGGCACACGCGCGCGGCCTTCGTTGCGATAAGCGTCTGGAAGTTCACGCAGTTGAGCAGCGCGGTCTCCACCAACTGGCAATCCATGATAGGCCCGACCACGCGCACGATGGGCTCGTGGGGAAACACGATGGTTCCTTCGGGCACCGCGTCGATGTCGACGTTGAGCCTGAAGGTTCTCAGGTAGTCGAGAAACTCCGGCTTGAACAACGACCCGCCGCCCGGAGCATCGAGCGAGGCCAGATACGCGATATCGTCGTCCGTGAACTCGAACGTATCGACCAGGTCCGCCAGCTGCGCCAGGCCGCATGCCACGGCATAGCCGCCCTTGAACGGGTAATCGCGAAAATACATGTGAAAGCAAGCCTGCGTGTCGCCCTGGCCCGTTTCCCAATACCCCTGAGCCATGGTCAACTGGTACAGATCAGTCAGAAGCTCGTAATCGATCCTCATGAGATCTTGCCCCTCCTAGCTGTTGCTGGCGTTGTCCGCAGAGCCGTTCGATCCGCTCGACGAGCCGTCGCTTCCCGACCGGTGGCTGCGACGACGCGCGCGGCGATGCCCGCCTTCGCCTGCCGGTTTGCCCTGGTCGCTTGCGTTGCGATCCGGACGAGGAGCACCGCCCTGCTTCTGCGGAGACTTCTGCTGGGGCTTCTGCTGACGCAAGCCCGACGACTTCTGGCCGGGACGAGGCCCCTGCTTCTTGGCGTCGCCGGCGCGCGCCGGCTGCTTGGCCTCGCCCGAACGTGGCTGCTGCTTCTTGGCATCGGACGTGCGGGGCTGCTGCTTCTTGGAGCCGCCCTGCTTCTTCTGGCCTTGACCCGGCTGCTGCGACTTCTGCTGGCTGCCCTGGCTCTGGCGGCGCTTGGGGGCTTCGACCGCCTCGGCGGCGCCCGCTTCTCCCCCGACCTTCGTCGAACGACGACGGCGCGGCTTGCGGCCCGAAGGCGAACCGGACTCGGAAACCTTGTTCGAGCCGCCACGACCCCCGCCATTGCGCCCCTGCTGCTTGCCGTTTCCGTTCGACCCGCCGCGCGCGGGCTTCTGCCCACCGCGTCCGGTTCGACGCACGGCGGAAGGATCGGCCAGCTTGTCCGAGCCCGTCAGCTGCGAGGTTGCGAACACCGTGGACTCCCCGGCAACCCCGATAGCCGCCTGGGCCGTCGCGTTCTCCCAAGCCTCCGAGCCCACCACCTTCGGGCGCTGCACGCCTTCCTCGGGCGGATCGAAATCAGCCAGGGGCACCTTCACGGGCTTCTCGCCGTCGACCTTGAGCGTCACCACTTCGCGCGGCACGTCCAGATCGATCACCTTGGCCGTGCCGATAGGGGTTTCCACCTGAGAATTCTGCTTGGGCGCGCGGCTCTTGAAATCCTTGTAGGCATCGAATTCGTAGCGCAGGCAGCACATAAGGCGGCCGCACACGCCCGAGATCTTCTGCGGGTTGAGGGAAAGATCCTGCTCTTTCGCCATGCGGATGGACACGGGGCAGAACTCGCCGCCCAAGCGCTTGCAGCACAGCTCCTGGCCGCAATGGCCCAGCCCTCCCACCATGCGGGCTTCGTCGCGCACGCCGATCTGGCGCATGTCGATGCGCACATGGAAGTACGAGGCCAGCTTTCGCACCAGCTCGCGAAAGTCCACGCGCTCCTCCGCCTCGAAGTAGAAGATGGCTTTGTCGCCGTCGAACAGGTACTCCACCGAAACGGGGTGCATGTCGGCGCTTGCCTCGGCGGCCATCTCCTTGAACACGGGAAGGGCCTCGGCGCTCTTGCGCTCCATGGCGGCCGCTTGAGCCTCGTCCTCGGGCGAAGCGATGCGCTTCACCGGCTTGAGCGGGCTTTTCAGCTTCTTCACCTGAGCTTCGTCAGCCTCGAACACATCGCCCGAAGCCCGGCCGAACTCGATTCCGCGCGCGGTGGACACCACCACGCCGTCGCCGGTGCGCACGTCGAGGTCCCCGGCGTCGAACCAGAGCGTTTTGGGATTGTAGTACAGGTTAACAGGCGCTATGCGAACCATGGCGCACCTCTCTATCTTATCCGGGTCGACGCGCCCGAAGCATGGGGCGCGCGACCGTACAGCGTGTCACGAATTTCGAACAGCATCGCGTCGATGCACGTCTCGGGAGATACATTATACGAGATAGCCTCGTCGCAGCGACGCACGCACGCCAACGCCGCGGCAGCGCGCGCCTCGTCGGTAACCGCCGCCGTTTCGGCGATGGACTCGCGCACGTCCACGTTTATGACGAGCTCCGGCGTTTCCGCGCACACGGCCACGACGTCGCGCAGCCACGAGCGCACGACGGCGGTCAGATGCCGCAGCGACTCGAAGGTCTTCGCCGTCAGCTGGCGCTTGTTGCGCGCCTCGATTTGACGGATGGCCGACTTCGCCAGGAAATCGGCGTTCTCGGCCAGCTCCTGCTCCTGTTCGGCCCGCGCCACGTCGAGCGGCGCCTTGACCAGTACCACCAGCTCGCTTGCGAACCCGATGACGTCCCAATCGTCCGCTTTACGCAGGCAGCCGACCACTTCGAGCACGCGTCGGCGAAAGCCCAAGCGCTCGTTGGACTTGAGGAATTCCACGGCGCGCGTGATGGACCCGTTGCATGCTTCGAGCGCCATGCGGGCCTGTTCGAGCGAGGCGCCCGAATTCTGCACGATGATGCCGGCGGCTTCGCTGGCCGGGATGGTGCGAAACGGCACCACCTGGCAACGCGAGAGAATGGTGGGCAGCACGCTTTCGCGCGTACGGCCGAGCAGGATGAGCACGACATCCGACGGAGGCTCTTCGAGCGTCTTGAGAAACGCGTTCGCCGCCTGCACGCCCAGAAGGTCCACGCGATCGAGGATGTATATCTTCTTCTTGGCCTGAATGGGAGCGAACGACGTGTCGGAAACGATGTCGCGAATCTGCTCCACCAAGTACCCGCTGGCACCTTCCGGCGCGAAATAGCGCACGTCAGGATGCTTTTTGCGCATGATGCGCCGACACGCGTCGCATGCGCCGCAGTTGCCGCCGCGCGGGCCTTGCGGACCCTTCGGGCACAGAACCGCCTGGGCGAACGCGTAGGCCGCAAGCGTCTTGTTCGACCCAGCCGGACCCGTGAACAGGTACGCATGGCTCACTTTGTCCTGAGATACCGTGGCGCGCAAGAACTCGCGCACCTTCGGCTGCCCCAGTATGTTCTCGAACGCGTCGGCCACGGATCAGACCCCCTGCGACGCGCCCGGCGCGCTTTCAGCGGACGATCGCAGCCCCGCGCGACCGACCTGGCTGCGCTTCACGTCCAGGCGATCGAAAAACGCAGGGTCGCGCTGCTCGACGTCGGCCATCCAGGGAAACAAGTCCTTCAACTGCGAGAACACAGCCGAAGCGGTACGCGACTTGCGATCGGCCGAGGTCACTACGCGAACACGATCGGGATCGCGTCGCGCGATGTCCATAAACGCCTCGTTCACGCGCGCGTGGAACTCTTCGCCCGCGCGCTCAAGGCGATCGGCGCCTCGATGCGTCGCGCGCGCAAGGCCCGTGCGCGCCGTGCCGCCCGTGGCCATGAGGATGGTCCGGTCGGGCCGCAGCCCTTGGCAGGCAAAAGCGTTCGCCCCGTCCACGAATTCGCGCGAAAGCCCGCGACCGTATGCCTGGTAGGCAACCGTGGAATCCGTGAACCGGTCGCACAGCACCACCACGCCGCGCGCAAGCGCAGGCGCGATAACCTGCTTCACCAGCTGGGCGCGCGCGGCTTCGTAGATCAGCAGCTCGGCCTCGTCGGTCATGGCGACGTTGCGCGGGTCGAGCACCACGGCACGCAGTTGCTCGCCGATGTCGGTGCCGCCGGGCTCGCGCAGGCACAGCACTTCGCGACCGTGCGCGCGCAGCGCTTCTGCTAGAAAACGAATGTGGGTGGTCTTGCCGGCGCCTTCGCCCCCCTCGAACGTTATGAAGATGCCCCGCGGGGCAAGATCTTGCGTTTCGGGCATGCCGCTAATCCTCCACGCAGTCCTTGACCGCCTTCGCCACGCACTCCACTGCGCGCGGGTCGAACGGCTCAGGCATGATGAAGTCCTCGCACAGCTCCTCGTCGGACACGAGCCCGGCCAGCGCTTCGGCAGCCGCCAGCTTCATGGCCTCGGTGATGCGCGTCGCGCGTCCCTCGAGCGCGCCCTTGAAGATGCCGGGGAACGCCACCACGTTGTTGATCTGGTTCGGGAAATCGGAGCGGCCGGTGCCCACGACGCGCGCGCCGGCGGCCTTGGCCACGTCCGGGTAGATCTCAGGATCGGGATTGGCCATGGCGAACAGGATGGCGTCGTCGTTCATGGAGCGAACCATGTCGGCGCTGACCAGGTTCGGCGCGGACACGCCCACGAACACGTCGGCGCCTGCCAAGGCGTCGGCCAGCGAGCCTTCGGCGTCGGACAGGTTCGTTACTTCCAGCATGGCGCGCTGGGCCTCGTTGATGCCCTGGGACTTCGAGCAGATGATGCCGCAACGGTCGACCAGCGTCAGATGGCGGAACCCGTAGCTCAAAAGCAGCTTCGCGATGGCGATGCCCGCTGACCCCGCGCCGTTGACCACCACGCGGCAGTCCTGCTTGCGCTTGCCGGTCAAGCGCAGCGCATTGATGACGCCCGACAGCACCACGATGGCGGTGCCGTGCTGGTCGTCGTGAAACACCGGGATGTCGAGCGCCTCGATCAGGCGCTGCTCGATCTCGAAGCAGCGCGGAGCTGCAATGTCTTCCAGGTTGATGCCGCCGAACGACGGGGCCAGGCGCACCACGGTCTCGACGATCTCGTCGGTGTCCTGCGTGTCCAGGCACAACGGCACCGCGTTCACGCCGCCGAACGCCTTGAACAGCGCGCACTTTCCCTCCATGACCGGCATGGCCGCCAAAGGCCCGATGTTGCCCAGACCCAAGACGGCGCTGCCATCGCTGACCACGGCGACGGTGTTCGCCTTCATCGTGTATTCGTACGCGGCCTGCGGATCCTCCGCGATCTTGCGGCACGGCTCCGCTACGCCCGGCGTGTAGGCCAGCGACAGGGCCTCGCGCGTTGCGATGTCCATCTTCGGGACGGTATCAAGCTTGCCGCGCCATTCCTTGTGCAAGCGCAGCGATTCTTCGTTCAAGTTCATGCTCTATCCTTCGGCTGATTTCGGCGATCGCGAACAATTATATACCTTCGCGCGCCGGGAGGGGCGGCCCCGCGCTGCCGGAGGCGCTTTCTTGGGCCGCGCTGATGCAAAAAACACATGCGCGCCCGAAACGAGGCCCGGCGGCATGCGGCGGCGCGGGCATGCCGGCAGCATCGACCGTCCGGGGGAAGCCGGCGCCCGAAGACGAGCGGCGCGGCCGCGCCGCGCCTCCGTGGTAGAATAGCCCGAACCCCAAGCGAAGGAGAACCGCCTATGACGCACCCGCAACGAAAGCCGGGGCCGACCGCTGAAGCGGTGGCCGACGCCGTCTACCAAAGCATCGTCGAATGCGCTGTGACGCTGCGCGAAGACGTTCGAGCCGGCATCGAGCGCGCGAGAGAAACGGAACGCGAGCCGCGCGCGCGGGCAGTGCTGGGCCAAGTGCTCGAAAACGCACGCATCGCGCAGCAGGACGGCGTGCCGATCTGCCAGGACACGGGCACGGTCTGGGTCAGCCTGGAGGTCGGCGAAGACCTCATGCTGCCCGGAAACGCGCTTTCGCTGGTGAACGACGCCGTCGCGCGAGCCTACGCGGACGCGCGCCTGCGCATGAGCGTGGTGCGCGACGCCCTGACCGACCGAACCAACACGTCCGACAACACTCCGGCGTTCACGGAAGTCAGCTTCCGTCCCGGAAAGGGCGCCACCCTGCACGTGATGCTGAAAGGCGGCGGGTCGGACAACGCCTCCCGCGTGGTCATGCTGGCTCCGGGAGCCGGAGCCGAAGGCGTGCGCCGAACGGTTCTCGAATGCGTGCGCGAGAAGGCCGCGAACGCGTGCCCCCCGCTCATCGTCGGCGTAGGCGTAGGCGGCACGTTCGACAAGGTGGCGGGCCTGGCGAAGCACGCGCTGCTCAGGCCGATCGGAAGCCCGGCGGCCACGCCCGAAACGGCCCGGTTCGAAGACGAGCTGCTGCGCGCCGTGAACGCAACCGGCATAGGGCCCGCAGCCCTTGGCGGATCGACCACCGCCTTGGCCGTGCACGTGGAAACGGCGCCCTGCCACATCGCCGCGCTGCCCGTAGCCGTGAACATGGGCTGCTGCGCCATGCGAACCGCATCCGTCGAGCTGATTTCCTGGAGTGATGAACGATGAACGAGCTTTCACGTTGCGAATCCGACGCCCCTGCGGACCAAAGCGAGCCGAGCGCCGTCCATCTGACGTTGCCCCTTGATCGCGAGCAAGTCGGCCGCCTGAAGGCTGGGCAGGAAGTGCGCCTCTCAGGACCCGTCTACACCATGCGCGACGCCGGGCATGCGCGCGCACTCGAAGCGCTGCGCGCGGACGGGCACCTGCCGTACGACCTAGAAGGGCAGACGCTGTTCTACGCCGGTCCCACCCCTGCCGCCGCGGGCAGGCCCCTTGGGTCGGTGGGTCCCACCACGGCGAGCCGCATGGACTTCGCCACGCCCGCGCTCATGGATGCGGGCGTGATCGCGTGCATCGGGAAGGGAAAGCGCGCAGCCGACGTCATCGACGCTTGCGTGCGCAACGGCAGCGCGTACTTTGCGGCAGTCGGCGGCATCGCCGCGCTGCTGGCCACCCACGTGGTCGCAAGCGAGACGATAGCCTGGGAAGACCTGGGGACCGAGGCGCTGCGCCGCCTGACGCTGCAAGACTTCCCCTGCTTCGTGGCGGTGGACGCCCAGGGAACCGACCTGTACCGCGCCATCGAGAACGCGCAAGCGTAGCCTGCAACGCACCGGACCGGCGCGTTGCGGCACGAGCGAGCGGAAGCCGAGCAGCCGTCATCCACGTCGAAGGGCCCCGCATGACGGGGCCCTTCGACGTTAGGATCGGTCGTTCGCGATCACGCTATTTCTTTGCAGCCGGCTTCTTCGCCGGAGCCTTCTTGGCACTGCTTTTCGCAGGCGCCTTCTTGGCGGGAGCCTTGCCCTTGGCGCCCTTCGCCTCGTCCTGCTCCTTGCCCGGACAATCGAAGTTCGGGCACAGCTTCCAGGGACCGCGGTTCGTGGTGACGATGACCATCGGCGCGCCGCAGTGCTCGCACACCTCGTCGGTGGCGGCAAGGGCGCCGTACTGGGGCAGCGGGTAGCCCGTGCCGCAATCGTCGTAGTTCTCGCAGCGGATGAAGCGCTTCAAGGTGCGGGGGTTCTTCTGCGCGATCAGCTTCGCGGCGATGCCCTTCTCCTTGCAGGCCGGGCACTCGCCCACCACCACGTCGGGTTCTTTGTTGGTGGAGCAATGCGGATCGATGCAGATGGTACGCGGCTTCGAGCGAAACGCCGTCACCTTCACTTGAGGCATGCCGCAGGTCGGGCACGGCTCGAGCACAGCCTCCACCTTGCCCTTCGGCAAGGGGTAGGTCACGTCGCAATCGGGCCAGCCAGCGCAGCCGATGAACATGCTGCGCGTCTTCTGCGACGCGCGCAGCTGCAGGTCCTTGCCGCATTTCGGGCACGGCCCCACGTACGCGTCGGCGGCCACGGCGTCGGCCAGGGCATCTTTAACCTCCTCCGAATGCGGCAGCAAGCTGGCCAGCTGCTCGGCCAGAAGGTTGCGGCTCGTGGTGACCACGTCGGTCTTCGTGGTGCGTCCCTCGGCGATGCGGTCCATCTCCTCTTCCAGCTCGGCCGTCATCTCGGGGTGCGTGATGTGCGGGGCGAACTTGTCGAGCGCGTCGCATACGGCCATGCCCAGCTGGCTGGGCTCGATGGGGTCGTTCTGGATGTACTTCACCGTGTACAAGCGCTCGATGATGGCGTGGCGCGTGGACTTCGTGCCCAGGCCCAGCTTCTCCATCTCCTGGATGAGCTTGCCTTGGCTGTAGCGCGCGGGCGGCTCGGTCTGCTTCTTCGTGCAGGTGGCACCGCCGAACGCGATCGCCTGCCCCTCGGAAAGGACGGGCAGCTGCTCGTCCTTCTTCAGCCCGTAGGGGTAGATCGCGCGGAACCCGGGCTTCACCAGCACGTCGCCCTTCGCAACGAACGGCTCGGCGTTCACGTCGAGCGTGACCTTCGTGCCCTCCACCACGGCAGGTTCGGACAGCGTGGCCAGGAACCGGCGCGCGATCAGGTTGTACAGCTTGTAGTCGGCGGGCGCCAGATCGTCGGGAGTGGCTTTTGCCGTTGGGTAGATAGGCGGGTGGTCCGTCGTCTCCTTCTTGCCGCGCGTAGCCGTGAGCTGGTCTTTCGCCAACAGCTCTTTGCAATACGGCGCGTAAGCCGGATTCCCGGAAATAGCTTTCACGGTTTCCGCCAAATCGAGCGAAGACGGGTACACCGTGTTGTCGACGCGCGGATAGGAGATGTAGCCGTCCATGTACAGGCTCTCGGCGATGCGCATCGTGCGCGCAGGGCTCAGGCCTTCGGCGGACGCCGCCGCCATGAGCGACGTGGTGTTGAACGGAGCCGGCGGCTGCACCGTGCGCTTGCGCTTCTCGATCGAGGCCACCGTGGCGCTTGCCGCGCCGTCGACGTGAGTCATGACGGCGTTGGCCTCGGCTTCGCTCTTGAAGCGCGCGGTGGCATGCGGCGCCTCGAACGCGTCGGGTTCGGCCCCGAACGCGCCTCGGATCACCCAGTAGTCCTCGGGAACGAACGCAAGGCGCTCGCGCTCCTTCGCCACGATGAGCGCGAGCGTGGGCGTTTGCACGCGGCCGGACGAGCGCACGTTGCCGTACCCTGCGAATTTGACGAGCGTCAGGTAGCGCGTGAGCACCGCGCCCCAGATAAGGTCGATGTCCTGGCGCGACGCGCCGGCGCTCGCCAGGTTCACGTCAAGCTCGACCAGGTTGTCGAACGCATGCGTGATCTCCTCTTTCGTGAACGCCGAATACCGCGCGCGCGACACGGGCGCAGTCGGGTTCACCTCTTGCATGCAGCTGAGGGCGTCGCTCCCGATCAGTTCGCCCTCTCGGTCGAAGTCGGTTGCGATCACGATGGAGTCGGCCTTTTTCGCCAGGTTCTTCAAGGAGCGGATGATCTCTTTTTCCTTGGGGAGCTTCTTGATGGGCGCGTACACCAAGTACGGAAGCGCATCCATCTTCCACGCCTTCAGCTCCACGCCGTCCGCGGTGAAGGGCTTCTTCTTTTTGAAAGGGGGCTTCGCAAGCGTGTCGGGCAGGTCCGCGGGAAACGTCTCCCCCTCCTCGGTGACGCCTTGCCAGCCGCCGCGCTTCTTGTACACCATGGCGGGAGTGAAATCGGGCTCCAGGATGTGGCCGCGCAGGCCGATGGTCACCCATTCCTCGCCTTCGACGTCGAATCGGTACACCGGCGTGGAGTACACCTTGTCCGCCTTCGGTTTCTTCACGCCGAGCAAATCGGCGATCTTCTGAGCCGCGTCGTTCTTCTCGGTTACCACCAGCTTCACGCGGTTCCCTCCTGTCTAACCAGCCGCCTTGGCGGCCTCGCATCGTTCACACGGTTGCCCCACCTATTTATTAACGTGTGCGGGGATGAAAACGCGCAAAAGCGCGCTTGCGACGCGCCGTCCGCGACGCAATAGACGCTAGCATACACGATTTTGAGCGAAGGGAGGAGAACTTTACCCAAGCCGAAACGAACCCGACGCCCTTCGCGCGGGCGCTGGCCCGCCGTGCGGCAGGCGTCGCACGGCGCGCGCTTCGCGCCGAAGGGCCAGTTCCGGAAATCGAGTGGGGATTTCGTCACCAGGCTCTGAAGATGGAGCGGACGTTTCATGAAGCGATCGATTCTCGTATAGGCTATGGTTCGGGATGGCCGCCGAACAGCCCAACAGCCGTTCTCCATCCGATCCAGAAAACGCACCACCGGCGGCGCCCTCGTAGCCCGAGCTCGAAAGGAGACACCTTCGATGAAGAAAGTTCTCGGCGTATTCCTAGGACTCATCGCCCTGCTCATAGCCGGCTCGGTCGCCCTGCTCATGGCGCCTTCCCCAAGCGGAGGCTCTGCCTCAGATCCGGTCTCATCGCTGGTCAGCGACGTGAAGAACAATGCCGCGAACGCGGCCATCGACGCATCGGGCATCAAGTCGAACGTGCAAGACGCCCTTGCCGCGAACAGCGAGGCCATCGCCAACGCAACCGGTTTGAGCACGGCGCAGGTGGAAGAAGCCGTGGCCAGCTTGAACATCGACAGCTGGAAAGCTTCCTCGTTGCCCGCAGAGGCGTCGCCGACGGGTTCGTTCAGCGGCACGTACGGCGGAGTGGAAGCGTCGGTCACCACGTACGACAACCCCGGCTACGTGACCGTGGAAGCCTACGGGCAGCGCATCACGCTGACGGTTCCCGAAAGCGCCCAGCAGTACCTGCCCCTGCTAGGATCCCTGCAGTAGAAGGCCCTACGGCGCCAAAGCGACATGGCCGGAACTCGCGCCCCGGCCGTGTCGGCGTGTCTGGAACCCGCCCCGAAGCGCAAAGACGCTACGCGGTGCGAGCCTGCTTGATCTTTCGCTGGTACGCACGCACGATCTGGGACAGCGTGAAGCACACCACGAAGTACACCAGAGCCATGATGCCGAAGATGGCGAAGATCTGAGCCGTGGAGTTGTAGCTGTTCATGAGGATCATGCCGCGGCCCATGAGCTCTTGCAGAGCCATGGCGCCCCACAGGTAGCTCGTATCCTTGATGGTGGTCACGAATTGGGAAAGCAGCGCCGGAACCATGTTGCGCAGCGCCTGCGGTAAAATGATCAGCACATAGGTTTGCGCCCCGGAAAAGCCCTGGCTCTTCGCGGCCTCGTACTGCCCGAACGGCACGCTCGCCAAGCCGCCGCGCACGATCTCGGCCACGCTGGCGCTGGTGAACAGCGTGAAGGCCAGGACGGCTGCGCCGATGGGCGGCAGCTGCGCCACGAAGAACGTGAACATGATCCACAGCAGAAGCGGCGTGTTCTTGAACACCTCGATGTACACGGTCGCAACGCCGCGCAGCACGCGGCTCTTCGACGTGCGCATAACCGAGATGAGGGTTCCCAGCACCACCGAGCACGCGATGGCGAGCGCAGATATGAGCAGCGTCATCCCCAAACCCTGCAGGAGAAAGCGCATGTTCACCCACGTGAACAGAGCGGCGATATCGCTCATCGGTCCTCCTCCCGTCCTTCTTCATCGGTCGCGCCCTTGCGCTCCGAACGCTCCGCCTCTTCGCGAGCGGCAGCGCGTCGCTGCTCCAAGCGGCGCAGGGCCCTCGAGCGGCCGGTCCTCGTGTGCATGGCGCGTCGTGCGCACGCTTCGTCGCCTGCGCACGACGCGACGATCTCCTGCGCGATCTCCCGGCCGATGTCGTCTGCGATCTCAGCCGCTTGCTTTCCGGTGAACGCCTGCTCAAACGGCCCACGCGCGCCTTGCATCGCCCCGTCTGCGTCTTCGCCCAGCACGTGCAGCGGATGGCGCGGCGACGGAGCCACGCGAGCAGGCGCTATATCGACCGTGCCCAGCATGGTGTCGACTCCGCCGGCCATGGCGTCGGCAGCCGCACGACCCGTGATGTCGTGCGATCCCGGCGTGACTTCGAGCACGTCCTCGGACAGCTCTTCCGTCGCGTCCCCGGTAGCCACGTGCCGATGCGCGCGCGTCCGACGCTCCAGATACAGCGCCAAGCGCGACAACGGAAAACAGATGATGAAGTACAGAATGGCGGCAACCACGTAAGCGGGACCGTAATAGCTAGTGGATCCCGCAAACGAGTTCGCGAAGTACATAAGCTCGCCACCCGCGATCAACGCGAGCACCGACGTGTTCTTCACAAGGTTGGCGGCCTGCACCGCCAAAGGCGGCATGATGATGCGAATCGCCTGCGGCAAAATGATCACGAACATGGTCTGCCAGTACGAGAACCCCTGGCTTTTCGCCGCCTCGAACTGGCCGCGATGGATAGAGCCGATGCCCGAACGCACGACCTCTGAAATGTAGCCGCCATGATAGATGCCGATGGCCAGCACGCCGATCCAGAATGCCGCAAGCGACAATCCCAGAAGCGGGAATATAGCGTAGAACACGAACACCTGCAAAAGCAGGGGCACGTTCTGCACGACCTCCACGTACACGCGCGTGATCCAGCGAAACACCGGTATGCGGGACACGGACAGCACGCCGAACACCACGCCCAGAACCAGTGCGATAAGCAGCGCGAGCACGGAAATGCCGACGGTCATGCCGAATGCGGACAAGATGTCGGGCCAACGCTGGAAAAGCGCCTCCCACTTGAACGGAGCGAAGATATCAAGCATGCGATCCGCCCCCTTGCGCAGCCGCGACGCCGCCTGAAACCCCGTCTTCGGAAAGGCCCCAGCGCGCATACAGCTCGTCAAGCGTGCCGTCGGCCTGCATGGCGGCGATAGCGTCGTCCACCTGCGCCGCCAGCTCGACGTTCGACTTCTTCGTGGCCACGCCGTACTCCTGCGGAGCGAACTGCGTGGTAAGCAGCATGGTCGAGTCGTCCACATAGCCGTTCAGGATCGACCGGTCTACCGAAAACGCATCAACGCGCCCCGTGACCAGCGCTATCTTGATTTCGGGATAGGTGGAGTACTCCGCGAAGCGCATGTGGATGCCAATCTCGTCGCCGGCCTGCGCAAGCTTTTCGCGAGTCGTGGCGGAAAGCGCCACGCCCACCGTCTTGCCGTCAAGCCCGGCAAGATCGGCGATGCCCGAGGACTTCTTCACCAGCACGCCGATATGGTCGGTGTAGTACGGACGCGAGAAATTGTAGCTTTTCTTGCGCGTCTCGGTGATAGTGAACGTAGCCAACGTGGCGTCGAGCGTGCCGTTGTCGAGCATTGCCCCGCGCGTGGTCACGTTCACGCCGGTCACCTGCAACGCGTCGGGGCTGCCCTTGATGCGACGCGCCAATTCGCGCGCGATGTCCACTTCCATGCCCTCGATGGTGCCCGTTTCAGGATTCTGGAAGCCGAACGAGGGCACGTCGATTTTGGTGCCCACGCGCAGCACGTCCGCGCCGGACGCGCACCCGGCAAGCGAGCCCGCCGCCCCGCACAGCGCGATCGACCCTACCCCCAGGGCGGATGCGCGCAAGAATGTCCGTCTTGTGATCACGATGCGCCTCACAAGATCTTGGACAAGAAGCTCTTGATGCGCTCGTTGTCCGTTTCGTCGAAGATGTACCGAGGACTGCCCTGCTCGACCACCAGGCCGTTTTCCATGAACACGACCTTGTCGGCCGCTTCGCGCGCCAAGCCCATCTCATGGGTGACCATGACGATGGTCATGTTCGTTTCCGCCAGGGACTTGATGACGTCGAGCACTTCCTGCACCATTTCGGGATCGAGCGCGCTCGTCGGCTCGTCGAGCAGCATGATCTTGGGATGCATGTTGAGAGCGCGCGCGATGGCCACGCGCTGTTGCTGGCCGCCCGACAGCTGATCGGGGTACTTGTCCACCTTGTCGATCAACCCCACGCGCTCCAAATAGGCGCGCGCCGTTTTCTCGGCCTCGGCCTTCGGCACCTTGAGCACCTTGATGGGCGCCAACGTGACGTTCTCCAGCACGGTTTTATGGGGATACAGGTTGTAGCTTTGGAACACCATGGCCACGTCGCGCGCGAGCGCCCGGCTGTTCACCTTGCGATCGCCCAGGTTCATGCCCTCGACCACGATGGTCCCCGAATCGGGAACCTCCAACCCGTTGATGCACCGGATCAGCACGCTTTTGCCCGAACCCGACGGCCCGATGACGACGACCTTCTCGCCCTCAGCCACCTCGAGCGAAACTCCTTTGAGCGCCTCGACCGCGCCGAAGTTCTTCACGATGTTTTGAACTGAAATTGCGTTTTGCACGCCCCGCACCTACGCTTTCGCCCTGCGGGGGGCCGGACGCGAACGCGCCTTGCACCCTCCATCGATGATCTGAATGCTTCGATGGTATCAAAGCGACCACGCCCCTGAGAGGAGAACAGGTTACGAAACCTTGACGGCTCGCTCGAAAGGTAAACGGCCGTGCAACCCGAGGCGAAACCCCGCCCCGACCCGCACCGCTTGCCGCTGCGAGCCCGCCAGCGAAGGGAATGCGACCGAGCGATTACTTTTAATCATTACCTTTGCTATACTAATTAATCGTTTGAGGAAACGGCGCAACCGAATCGGGCGAGGAGCCGGTGCATGAAAAACATGCTTTCGCGTCTTGCAAGGACGTGGGCCGCCATCGCGACGGTCGCCATGATCGCGGCGTGCTCGCTGCCTGCAACCGCCATCGCGCACGACGGATCCGCCGACGCCGTATCCGACCACCGCATCATACGCGTAGGCTGGCCGATCCAGCCGGGATTGTCGGAATCGGACGGACACGGTTCCTATTCGGGCTACACCTACGACTACCTCGAGCAAGTGGCGCAGTACACCGGATGGAGCTATCAATTCGTCGAGGCCGAAGGAAGCATCAACGAGCAGCTCACCACCCTGTTGGCCATGATGGAAGCGGGCGAGATCGACATCATGGGAGCCATGGCGTACAACGATTCGCTGGCGCAGCAGTTCGATTACGCCACCAACTCGTACGGAGCGGCCACCTCTGCCCTGCTGGCCGCCAGCTCCAACGACAATCTGACCGAAACCAATATCTACCTGCAAGAAAAACTCCGCATCGCGTTCAACGGACCATCCCCTAAGTCCCATTCCGGCGCCCAGATGTTTTGCGACGCAAACGGCATCCAGATGGAAGCCGTCGAGTGCGACAGCATCCAAGCGCAGATAGACGCCGTGCTGTCGGGAAAAGCCGACGTGCTTACCGGCGTGGACATATCGCCCATCGAAGGCATGCACGTCGTGGCGTCCATGGCCTCCAATCCGTTTTACTTCGCCGCCTCGAAAGGCGAGAAAGACATCGTCGCGTCCCTCAACGAGGCCATCGTTCAAATCGACAGGGCCGAGCCGATGCTGCAGCACGACCTGTACGCGAAGCACTTCGACACGCACCAGGGATCGACCGGGCTTGCCAAG
>ERZ836760.1865-NODE-1865-length-19807-cov-3.081916_pt1 | contig 19807 bp, 15 predicted proteins | sample MGYA00519941_ERZ836760 | MGnify/ENA primary metagenome ERZ836760 (study PRJEB31850, sample SAMEA3708807) | human gut metagenome | biome: human gut; feature: human-associated habitat; material: faeces | place: China | collected 2014 ... | reverse complement strand
AGGCCCTTGCCAGCCAGCTGGAAGCGCCCGTCGACTTCCTGGGCTACCAGGACTACGCAAGCATGGCTGCATACCTGTGCGCATCCGACATCACGGTGAACTCGTTGGTGAAGTCGGCGGTCCAGAGCATCGTCACCAAGATCGGCGACTACCTGGCAAGCGGAAATCCCCTGATCAACACCGGATCGAGTCCGGAATTCCGCGCAAAGGTAAGCTCCGACGGAATCGGCCTCAACGTCGAAGCGGAAAACGCAGCCTCCCTTGCGCACGCCATAGGAGAATTGGCCGGCAACGCGTCGCTGCGCAAGATCATGGGCGCGCGCGGACGGGCCGTAGCCGAACGCGAATTCGACCAGCCGCAATCCTATCGGGAAATCGTAACCCTGCTGCACAATTTGCTGTGATGTTTAGTTGAGCGCTCTCGCCAAATAGGCAAGGTCGCGTCACAATAGGGTTTCTCGCGCCCAATCGCACCAGCGCGCGAGGGATCGCACGGAACACGAGGAGCACGCTCTTGACCGAAAAGAAGCATATCCCGTTCTCTCCCCCCGACATCACGGATGCGGAGATAGCCGAGGTAACGGACGCCTTGAAAAGCGGCTGGATCACAACGGGACCCAAAACCAAGCAACTCGAACAAGATCTGGCATCGTACGTGGGCGCCCCCCGCACGGCCTGCTTGGCATCGGCCACGGCTGCGCTCGAGTGCGCGCTGCGCGCGCTGGGCATCGGACCGGGCGACGAAGTCATCACCTGCGCCTACACCTACACCGCATCGTGCTCCCCCATCTGCCACGTAGGTGCGACTCCCGTATTGTGCGACACCGCCCCCGGCTCCTACGAGATGGACTACGACGCCCTGCCCGCCTTGATCACGGATCGCACCAAGGCGATCATCCCCGTGGACATAGCCGGGCGCATGTGCGATTACGACCGTTTGCTCCAGGCAATCGAAAGCGCAGGCGCATCGTGGACGCCAGCGAACGATCGGCAAGCCGCCATCGGCCGCATTGCCGTAGTAGCCGATGCGGCTCACGCTCTGGGCGCGCGTTACCACGGCAAAACCTGCGGCTCGGTTGCGGACCTCACCACGTTTTCGTTCCACGCCGTGAAGAACTTCACCACGGCGGAAGGCGGCGCGCTCTCCTGGCGCCCAGGCTTGTTCGATGATGACGATTTCTACCGCGGGCTTATGCTCCAATCGCTTCATGGCCAGACCAAAGACGCCCTCGCGAAAACCAAAGCGGGCGCTTGGGAGTACGATGTTGCTTTTCCAGGCTGGAAATGCAACATGACCGATATTCAGGCCGCCATGGGGCTTGCCCAGCTTCGCCGATACCCCGGAATGCTGGAACGTCGTCGCGAACTGATAGGCTTGTACGAACGGGCTTTCGAGGGAATGGATCTGGATATCCTGCAGCACTACGGGGACGACTTCGCATCGAGCGGACACCTTATGTTGGTGCGTCTGACGGGCAAATCGCAGGAATTCCGCAACGCGCTGATCGAGCGCATGGCCGAAGAGGGCGTGTCCACCAACGTCCACTACAAGCCGCTGCCGCTGCTGACCGCCTACCGCAATCTGGGATTCGACATCGCCGACTTCCCGAACGCGTTCGCGCAATTCGAAAACGAGGTAACGCTGCCGCTGCATACCTCGCTTTCGGACGGCGACGCACGCTACGTTGCGGAAACGTTCCAGCGCTCCTACGAGTCCCTTGAAGCAAAGGGCGCCGTCTGATGTACGCACGATTCGGAAAACGAGCCTGCGACCTGGTCGTAGGCATAATCGCCCTGCCCCTCGTCCTATTGATCATCGCCATCTTGGCGCCGTTCATTCATTTCGAAGACAAAGGGCCCGTGTTCTACAACGCGCCGCGCGTGGGAGTTGGCGGACGGGATTTCAAAATGTACAAGCTACGTTCGATGAAGGTGAATGCGCCCGATCTGGTCATGGAGGACGGATCCACGTACAACGGAGCCGACGACCCGCGCATGACCCGCGTAGGCGCATTCATGAGAAAGACGTCGCTTGACGAAATGCCGCAGTTCCTCAATGTGCTGAAGGGCGACATGAGCGTAGTGGGACCCCGTCCCGACCTGCGCCGCGAGACCGAGCTTTACGTTGGCGACGAGCATTTGAAGCTTACGGTCAAACCGGGCGTGACCGGTTACGCAGCCGTGTACGGCCGCAATTCGCTGCCGTGGCACGATCGCCTGGCGCTTGACGTCGAGTACGTGCGCACCATGAGTTTTCCGTTGGACGTGAAGATCTTCTTCAAAACGTTTTCTGCAGTATTCAAGCAGGAAGGCGTATTCGTGGAAGACGAGCGCGAGCAGTCATAACTACCCGCTGGTCGCATTCCAGCAACGTTCGCATGACAAATAACGGATAAGATCCCCCTGATCAGCTGCTTAAAGGTATACTTCCTTCCTTGCAAAGCCGAACGCGACGCGATGGAAGGACAACAAGCATGGCACTTGACAACACTGAACTTGCCAAAAGCGGCATCGACTATGTCGAGGCTATGGAGCGCTTCGGCAACAACGAGGACCTGTATCTTCGCCTTGCTGTGAAGTTTCTTGACGACCCTCATTTCTCAGAGCTTCAAAAAGCCATGGATCGCGAAGACATCGAAGGGTCCCAGCGAGAGGCGCATTCCCTCAAAGGGGTGGCCGGCAACCTCTCGTTCAAGGACCTGTACCGAGCAGCCTGCAAGATGAACGAAGTCCTGAACGCAAGCGATATGGACGGCGCCTGGGAGCTGATGCCCGACACCCAAGACGCCTACGACCGTGTGTGCGATGCGTTGAGGAAGCTGCGGGACTAACGCCCAAGAAGACTGAAATGATATTATGGGACGGTCGCACGCAATCGAGAAGGAGCCGAGCAGTATGCCCGCGAACGACCCATTAGTCAGCGTTATCGTCCCCATCTTCAACGCGGGGCCGTACCTCGAGCAGTGCCTGGACAGCATCCTGGTGCAAACGTATCGCAACCTTGAAGTTATCTGTCTGAACGATGGCAGCACGGACGACTCGTTGAAGACCATGCAAGCGTACGCCGCCCAAGACGACCGCGTTCGCGTGATCGACAAGCAAAACGAAGGGTACGGAGCAACGTGCAACCGCGGCCTCAGGGAAGCGACCGGAACGTGGATCTCCATCGTGGAGCCCGATGACTGGATCGAGTCCGGCATGTATGCCGACATGCTCGCATTCGCCAACGGGTTCAACAAGAAACTCGACATCGTGAAAACCCCCTATTGGCGCATCTGGATGCCCGACACGCCTGAGCAGCGCAAGCTGAACTGCAGCTACCGCAGCCGCATCAAGCCGTCGCGCCAGCCCTTCGCCATACGAGAAGCAGCTCACTTGCTCTCTCATCACCCGTCCATCTGGTCAGCCGTCTATCGTAAAAGCTTCCTGGACGATCGGGGCATACGTTTCCGCGAATACCCAGGAGCCGGCTGGGCCGACAACCCGTTCCTCCTGGAAACCCTATGCCAGACCGACCGTATCGGGTACCTGGATACGCCCTACTACTGCTATCGCGAAGAAACGCCGGAAAAATCGAAGGCGTTCGCCCTCAACAACACGATGCTGCCCTTCGCGCGCTGGAACGACATGATGGATGTGCTGGAAAACCTGCATGTTCAAGACGAAAGCATCTTGCGCGCGCATAATAGCCGTGGCTTCACGTATCTGGGAGGGGTCCTGGAAGAGGTAAGCCTCGACAATCCCGAACTGCGAGCCGAAGCGGCCTCCATGTTCGCACGCATGGACACCAACCTGGTGCTATCCGATCCGGAAATATCTCCCGGCAGCAAGCGCTTGTTCGCGGAGCTCCGCGGTTTGCCCGACCCTAATCCAAGCAAGCTCCCCTACGCATGGAGCCTCGTGAAGCAAGGCTGCTACAACCTCAAAAACGTCGGACCCGCATTCACCTGGAAGACGCTGCGCGAATATCTGGCGAAGAAAAGCGACCGGGAGGGACGGTAACCGCCCTTCCCGGTCGCTTCAGCCGATCTCATAAGCCTTTTCGAACCCGGATGCCTCCAAGCGGCTCAGAACGTATCCGGATGGCTGCGAGCGAACTCCTCAGCGCCAATGCTTAAAAGAAGCTCGACTTTCTCCGTATCCTCGGGCTGAAACAATGAAAAGTCGAGTTCTCCTGCGTCGATCGCTTCCTGATACTCTTCCTTCATGCGCTGGGCAAAGGCTTCGTGCATCGACGCGTCGATTCTCTCGTAATTCCAGCGATACTTCCCCCATTTATCGACAAGGAACCAGCCGAGAAACCTTTCGCTTCTCTCCGGACGAGCGCGCAGGAAGCTCTCGCAATCAGCAAGTTCATCGCATACCACGAACACCTTGTCAGCCGTCTTCACCGACGACCCCGGATTGTCCATGCGGTAATGCAGAAGCGGCTTGCGAACAAGCACGCATCGACGAGCGGCAAACCACGACTTCATGACGAAAGCAGTGTCCTGAAACGAGGCACCCGGGGTTTCCCGGAAGCGTATGCCCTCGCGATCAAGCATTTCCCGAAGATACAATCCCGTCCATATCGAAGGAATCGTGCACAAGATGTTCGGACGGTCGGCCGGATCGAAGGGCCTCCTATACGGATGCTCGGCAAGATTTCGATTAGGCACATCGCGATCGTCGAAATGCTCGTAGTAATTGCACTTCGCAAGGTCGCAGCCATGTCGATCAGCCGTGCGAACCAAGCGCGCGAACATCGACCGCTCAGGATAATCGTCAGGCTCGACAATGCCAATGTACTTTCCGCGCGCGCGCTCCAGCCCCCTGTTCATAGAGGCGCCGTATCCCGAATTAGGCTTGTCCAGTATCACGATACGGCCATCTTGAGCGGCCCATTCTTGCAGAATCGCCAGGGAGCCATCGGTCGAACCGTCATTGATTGCAATAATCTCAAGTTCGCGCAACGTTTGCCGGCACAGCCCTTCGAGACACTGCGGCAAATAACGTTCCACGTTGTATACAGGAACCAGCACCGAAACACGGGGCTGCTCGGGTTTTGGCATGAAACGCTCCATCCTTCCGATAGCTTATCCTGGCCTATTATACGCAATCAGCCAACGATGACCGGCTCATTCACTCGAACAGCACCACCTCGCGAACACGGTTGCCATCAACTTGGAAGCCATCCTTCAACCCCTCGGTTCAGAGTGGTTCAGAGTTCGGCCACGACTGCGTGAAAGTGGTGAATACGTCGAATGTCCTGGCTGCCCATGCTATCATTCAGTTCGTCATCAGCGCTTGAACGCATAGAGGAGAACCATGTCGAACCCCGAAGCATCGGTCGTCATTCCGGTCTACAATGCAGAACGGTTTATTGCCCAGTGTATCAAAAGCGTTCTTGATCAGACTATGACCGATTTCGAGCTTATCTGCGTCAACGACGGCTCAACCGACCAATCAATGCAAATCATGTCGAAACTTGCCGAAAGCGACCCTCGCATACGAATCATCAACCAGTCGAACAAAGGCGAAGGAGCCGCCCGCAATGCCGGCCTCGATGCCGCGTGCGGAACCTTCCTTTCCTTTTTCGATGCTGACGACTTCACCGACCCGCATCTTCTAGAGATCGCCTGCGGTACGGCGAAACGAACCGATGCCGATGTCGTCGTTTACCGCGTGGACTCGTACAATGACGAAACCGGGGAAACGCTCCCCATCCCCTGGTCTCTCGACACGCATGCATTTCCCGACGAAGTCTCGTCCCATCGAGATAATCCAGACCAGCTGTTTTCTGCATTTCAGAATTGGACGTGGAACAAACTGTTCAGAGCGGACTTTATTCACGACTGCAAGCTGCGTTTTCACGAAATTCAGCGTAGCGCTGATCTGTATTTCGTTTGCTGCGCGCTCGTCAAAGCACAACGTATCGCAACTGTGGACAAAGTGCTCTATCACTACCGCGTAAACAATCCTTCGAGCAATATAGCAACGAACGAACGAGCTCCGCTCGATTTTTATCAATCGTTCGTCGCCGCCAAGGAGTACCTGCAAAATGAAAAACTCTACGAATCGATCAAGCGAGGGTTCGTGAATTGGGCTGCAGAATCAGTTTTCTTCAATTTCTCCAGTCTGAAGTCACGCGCCGCCTTCGAAGATCTTCGGCGTGAAATGAAAGAACGCGGCTGCGCGCTCCTCGATATCGACACGCTGCCCCAAGAAGACTTCTTTGATCAGTCGGTCTACGACCAGGTCCAGCATCTGCTCAACGACAACTCGGACGAATTCCTGTTTTCGCAGCTTCGCGCGGCAAACCGTAAATCAGAACTGCGATTAAACGACAGCCTTCGGGCAATCGTCGCAACAGAGGAAGTGTACGGATCCAAAACGTACCGCACGGGAGACGCGCTTCTAAAGCCCCTGAAGATGGTACTCGGCCGTTAGGCCATTTCGTCAAGTATACGATACAGCCTCATATCCCCATCCCGTAAGACGACCTCGAACCCCGCTGTCTCGTCGGTAATCGTTTCCAAGCCGATCCAAGCGCCCTCGTCGTACGACAGGGCCACATCTTTCGCTCGCTTCCGATCGATATCGAGCAAAAGCACGTAACGAGCGTCCACGCTGCGCAAAGCTTCCTTTGTTTTTTGACAGCTGGGCCAGCCTGCAAGCCCGTCGCGAATAGAAACGCTTTCCGGAGTCTCCCCCGGGAAACCATATCCGGCAATATAGCGATAATATATATTCAAATCGCTAATGCTATAAGCAAACAAGGATCCGTCGTAAGGATGGTTGACGATCAGTTCGTCATCGGAAACCACTTGCTTCACCTCTTCGACGAATGCCTTTTCACGAGAATCATACAACCCCGTTGCAGCGTTGTCGTTCAAGGAGGCAGCGGTTTCGATAAACCCACGGAAGGCGTCCCACCTTCCCGCAGTCACCGCATTCGGAGCGTATACGAATACGGCAAAAGGAACCACCACCGCAATCGCAGGAACCAGTTTCCAGAACGATCCTTTTCTTTGGTACGCGGATTCAAGAATACGCTCGACAACCTTCATGGCAAAGTAAAGGCCCATAGCCGCAAGAGGTATAGCGAAAATAGAAGCAAACGCGCCGATCCGATAAGGATCCGTATACCAAAAACCCGACATCACATGCTTGATCCACGTATCGCCGAACGTCGATGCAACATAGTAGATACAACACGATAGCGCATACGAGCAGGCTATCCACAAGTACCTTCTCTGTATGCAGGCATACGCAATGCCAAGAAACACGAAAACCGCCAGCACCGGCTGAGAAACGGATCCGGCAAACAAGAGTTTCAGCACATCGAAAGCGCCCTGCACGCCGGACGTGATCGGCGGCCAATAGTAGCCGACGACCGCCTGCAAGAAAGGCGCTGCGGTCAAAAGCAGCCAAATGACGAATATGGCAAGCAGGGTCGCCGCGCCAACGACAAACGCTCGAACCGCCCTCTTGCCGTCACGAGGGCAGCGTTGATACGCAATGAACGAAGCCCTGTAGATGCAAAAGGGAATAAGGAACACCGCCATCGAGAAAATCGAGTTCGGTTGCGAAAACGTCAAGCACAACAAGCCAACGACAAATCCCGAGCCATACAACACGCGTCTCCCGCATGTCACGTTGTCAGAACATACGCGAATAAAGCAAGCGATCACCGAAGGCATCATCGTTAAGGAGAGCGTATTCGGATACAGAGGCCATACATCGACGAGCACCCAAGGAAACGCCCCGAAAGCAGCGACGCACACGGCACCAAGAACGACGATGCGCGCATTGTCGGGAAACAGGGTTTTTACGAGCATGAACACAGCGGAAGGGAACGCGATCGCAACCAGGATGAAGTTGACCGAATTCACAACCACCGGAAGATCAACGCTCGAAGCACCGATAACCATAGCGCACAGCACATGCCAAGCCGCGGGATAATACCCAGCGCCCGGCAACGGGTTGACCGCCCTGCCCGCTTCGTCAAGGTACAGCGACGTATGCAGAAGCGACCAATCCCCCGAATCGACGAAGCTTCGCACCAATCCGAAGTGATGGACGTTATCGTATGTTTGCACGAGCGAAGCCGGGCCGTCCAAAGGCAGCACAAAGAGAAGCGACGCAGCCACCACGCCCACGCCAATATAAAGCGAGCACCTCGCCATGCTCCCAAGATCGCCATCGCAAGCAGGACGCCACAAGCTCTTCACCGATCGCCTAATCCCTAAAGCGACGGCATAAGCTCCTACTACAACGCCAAGGGCAAGGACACCGACCGAAACGACGCTAGAATGAATTCCGAGCGAATAGTTGAACGCGCCCATCGCGCAGTACATCGTCAAAGACACCACGGGAGCATAGACGAAAGACGTCACGTTCGAAGATGCAACCAGCCGCACGAACAAGAAGCCCGGCAGGTAAAGAAGCGCGACCCCCACCAAAACAGCAAGTACGAAATCAGACCACATGCGCTGCCTTCGACTTTCTACGACTTGACGCTAAACCTCGATCACGTTCGGCGCGAAACCGCCCTGGGATCATTGCTCCAACTCCTGATTTTGCGGCAAGGCAAAGTACAGACTATCCCTATCGAGGCATGGGTTCATGAAAGGATCGCCCTTCTCGAAATAGTCCGGCCACTTGCTCATCATACGAGCGCGCTCGCGCCTCCAACGCTCCGTCTTCACCGGGTCGCCCTCTTCGCGACCACGCGATACGAATTCGTTATGATACAGCTTGGCATAGGGGGTAAACACCACGCTATAGCCAGCCTTTCGAACCTTGCAGCAGAAATCGGCGTCGTTGTACCCTACCGCGAACTCTTCAGAATAGCCGCCGACCTCTTCGAATACCGCTCGACGCACCATCTGGCACGCGCCGGTCACGCTCGAGAAATTACCAGGACGCACCGCACGGCCCAAATACGCCCCCCATGAGTCGGGAACGTTCTGGTTCACGTGAACGACCGTATCATGAGGGCCTATCAGCATGCCCGCATGCTGAACGAGTCCGTCGTAGTAGAACAGCTTCGCGCCCACCACCCCCACATCGGAGCGCTGCAAATAACCAGCCATCTCCTCGATGAAGTCGGGGGCGATCACCTCGGTGTCGTTGTTAAGCAAAAGCAGCAGGTCGGCATCGGTGCTTGCCGCACCGAAATTCATGATTTTCGAATAATTGAACTCACCGGGCCATTCAATCACTCGAACACGAGAGCTTCGCTGCTCAAGCTCACGATAATAGGCGAACGTCGCCTCGTCGATGCTATTGTTCTCGATAATCGTTATGCGATAAGCAGAGTACGTCGACTTCTCCAAGATGGAAGCCACGCAGCGATCGAGAACGTCCACGTGATCTTTGCTGGGGATGAGCACCTCTACCGAGGGCGGCGGCGACGGCAATTCGTAGCGCACGCGGTAAACAAACGGGCCATCGCCATCTTCAACGACAGCCGAAATGCCAAGCCGCTCAAAATGACCGCTCAGAGCAGCCTTCCCGGCAATATGAGCATACGGCTTGCTCTCCAGGTTGTCCCCAGCCGTCGAACCTGCATGACGCCGCCAGTGGTACAAGAGCTTCGGAACATGCACGATCTCGCGACCAGTCTCCAACACCCGCAGTACCATATCGTAATCCTGCGCCCCGTTCATCTCCGGAGCGGACAGGCCAATCTCGTCGAGCACCGCCTTCTTCACCATAAGCCAATGCGTCACGCAGTTGTGCGCATAGAGCAAATCCCTGTTGAAGTCGGTCTTGAATACCGGATCGCAATAAACGCCCAGCGTTTCGAACGCATCCTCGTCACAATACAATGCGCCGGCATCCGGATGCCCGTTGATAGCGCGCACGTATTCGTACAGCGCATCGGGCTCCAGAACATCATCATAGTCCAAAAAGGCCACATAGTCGCCCGCGGCATGCTCGACGCCAAGATTCGTATTGCCCACGATGCCCCCGTTGTCGACAACGGGCACCACGACTATGCGACCATCGGCGAACTCCTCGGCAACGCAAGACACGCGGGATGATTCGCACTCCGAATCAACAAGCACCAACTCCCATTTCGCATAGGTTTGCCCCATGACGGAATTCATCATGTCTTTGAGGTATCGCTCATTGCAGCGATAACAGGGAACCACAATGCTCACGAGCGGCTCGATATCGAACGTGCCGGCACGCCATGCTTGAGCGCCCTGCATCGAAGCCAGGTGAGCCTTGCACCAATGCTCGTAATCTTGGGCGTCTGCCGCCGTGCGCACGCGATAGAGCGCCCCCTGCAACTCGCCTTGAAAGGCGTCCGGATCGAAGCCGATCATGCCGGGCAGCGACCCGCCCGACGCGTCCCGCGCGAGCACGCAGAAGCCATCCACGCCTGCAGGAATGCGAAGCGAAACGACTACGCGAGCTTTAATGCCGCCTTCCATTCCCTCGGGAACACGCTGATCCTCGAAAAGCATTGGGGTGATGTCGAGACGCCTTCCGTCAGACCCCGTTACGGAAAACGCAATATCCGCATCGAGCATTGGCGATTCGGCAGCGATGCGCCAAACCGACTCATCGCCATCAGGCATGCACCTGAACAAGGAGAGCTTCAAACGACCGCCATCGCGCTCGTCAACGCCTCGCATGGAAGCACACAGCGAAGGGCGCATGCGATAGTTCAATCGAGACAGCCACTTCAGCTTGCAAGGCGCAATGCGAATCGAGAAGGCTTCGCAACCTCCTCGCTTGCGCGCAACAATATCGAAAGCCGCATTGTGGAGCAACGGAAAAACGAGCGTCCCTTCGTGCGGGGACGCCCCATCAGGCATCCACAAAGACGGAACCTCAACGCCATCACCAAGCAAAGCGCACATATCCACGTCGTCGAGCGATGCGCCTTCGACGCGAATCCTGGCGTACCCCTTGCCGTCTCCGCGGCATAACCCCAAGCACTTTATGCGCATGGCAGGCTACGCAAGGTCGCGCAAGGCGGCATTCACCTTGTCTTTGTCGCTCAGCACCACTTTGGACGGATCGAAGACCTCGTCACCCCGGAGCGCCGGCCAGTCGATCCCAACCTCCGGATCGTCCCACATAAGGCCGCCCTCGTCTCCCGGACGGTAGATATCGTCGCACTTGTAGCAGAACTCCGCCGTCTCGCTCAGCACCAGGAACCCGTGCGCGAAGCCGCGGGGGACGAAGAACTGGCGCCGGTTCTCGGCCGACAGGACCACGCCCTCCCACTTGCCCCAGGTGGGGCTGCCCGGGCGCAGGTCGACCGCGACGTCGAACACTTCGCCGGACACCACGCGCACGAGCTTCGACTGCGGATGCTCGATCTGGAAATGAAGGCCCCGGAGCACGCCCTTGGTCGACGAGGACTGGTTATCCTGCACGAATTCCACGTCGATGCCGCCCGCCACGAAATCGGGGCGCTTGTACGTCTCCATGAAGTAGCCGCGAGCGTCGCCGTACGACTTGACGTCGACGACCTTCACGCCTTCGATGGACGTGTCGGCAAAGGTGAAGTTGCCGGATTCCACGATATTCCCTGTTGCCATGCCGTCCCCCTACTGCCCCTGCTTCGCGTACTTCGCCTCGGTGGCCTCCTTGGCGGGGCGCCACCATGCCTCGTTGTCGCGGTACCACCGGATGGTGTCGGCCAAGCCCTCGGCGAAGTCCGTGTGCTTGGGCTCCCAGCCCAGCTCGCGGCGCAGCTTCGAGGAGTCGATGGCGTAGCGGCGGTCGTGGCCGGGGCGGTCGCGCACCCAGTCGAACTCGTCGGCGGGGCGGCCCATGCCCTCCAGGATGGCGCGCAGCACGTCGATGTTGTTCTTCTCGCCGTCGGCGCCGATCAGGTAGGTCTCGCCCATGCGGCCCTTCTCGAGGATCGTCCACACCGCGCTCGAGTGGTCCTCGGTGTGTATCCAGTCGCGCACGTTCAGGCCGTCGCCGTAGAGCTTCGGCTTGACGCCGCAGATGACGTTCGTGATCTGGCGCGGGATGAACTTCTCCACGTGCTGGTAGGGCCCGTAGTTGTTGGAGCAGTTGGATATGGTGGCGCGCACGCCGTAGGTGCGGTGCCACGCCCGCACCAGCATGTCCGACGACGCCTTGGTGGAGCTGTACGGGGAGCTGGGGCGGTACGGGGTGTCCTCAGTGAAGCGCGCCGGGTCGTCCAGGGCGAGGTCGCCGTACACCTCGTCGGTCGAGATGTGGTGGAAGCGCACGTCGTGCTTGCGCGCGGCCTCCAGAAGCGTGTAGGTGCCCTGCACGTTCGTGCGGACGAAGGGGGCCGGGTCGGCGATGGAGTTGTCGTTGTGGCTCTCGGCCGCGAAGTGCACGCACGCGTCGGCGCGTGCGAACAGGCCGTCCACCAGGTCGGCGTCGCAGACGTCGCCGTGGACGAACTCCATGCGGTCGGCGGGAATGCCCGCGAGGTTCTCGCGGTTGCCGGCGTAGGTGAGCGCGTCCAGGACGATCACGCGCGCCTCGGGCCGGTTCTCCACCACCCAGTGGACGAAGTTGCTGCCGATGAAGCCGGCTCCGCCGGTCACGAGATAGGTTTTCATAGCCATCCTTATATACGACTGTACGTGCAATTGCCTCAAATGCATAAGATTATAAGCGCATAGCCCGCCAGCGTCACCGTTTCCATGCAAAGTGCTTTTATACAGGGTACTCGCCGAACGCCGGCTGTCGGGCGCGATGAGGCCAAGCAAATCAAGGCCACGCAGCCTCCGATGCGTTGCGCGAAAGTAATGAAAACGTCAGAGACTTCTCCCCTGCGTGATATCATGCAGGGATTGCGATTAATTGGACGCAATTCTGAAGTGAAGAAGAGAGGGCTCGAATCCGAATGAGTTTTTCCAAAGATTCGCTGCAGCGCAACATGTTCATATTGAAGTCCCTCGTTTCGAAAGACTTCAAACTCAAATACCGCCGCAGCGTGCTGGGCGTCGCCTGGTCAGTACTCAATCCCTTGCTCATGATGATAGTGCTGGCGGCAGTCTTCTCCGTCGTGTTTCGCGGAGGAGTCGAGCCTTTCCCCGTGTACTTGATCCTCGGCATGACGTTGTTTACCTTCATGTCGGATGCCACTTCAGGGGCAATGAGCTCAATTATCGACTCCGCGCCCCTCATCAAGAAGATTCGCATCAACAAGATGCTCTTCCCGCTTGAGAAGGTCGTCTTCGCGCTTCTGAACTTTGCCATATCGCTTGTTGCCGTAGCCATCGTCATGGTGTTTTTCCGCGTAGTGCCCACGTTCAACATCCTGCTCCTGCCTGTGCTTCTCGCTTACTTGTTCATGTTCAGCTTGGGGCTCGGCCTTCTGCTTGCCGCTCTTTCGGTGTTCTTCCGCGACATCATGCATCTATGGGGCGTCATCCTGACAGCATGGACCTACGCCACGCCGCTGTTCTACTCCATCGACATCCTTCCCGAGTGGATGGTTCCCGTCATGCAGCTCAACCCCATGTACTACTACGTTAGCTATTTCCGTGACATAGCTATGTGGGGCGTCACGCCGGGCCTTATGGACAACCTCATTTGCTTCGGCTGCGGAGCAATCGCTCTTTTGCTGGGAGTCCTCGTATTCCGCAAGCAGCAAAAGAAGTTCATCCTGTACGTTTAGAGACGAAGGTGCACCATGCCCGAAAACGTTAACACCTCTGCCCTGTCGATCGGCGACTCCGAAAGCATCGAGGCAGACGACAATCGCCAAACCATGATCAAGGTTGATCACGTATCGATGATCTTCAATATGGCATCCGAACAGCTGAACAGCTTGAAGGAATACGCCATCAAGATTGCTCGCCGCGAATTGTTCTTCGAAGGGTTCACGGCACTCGACGATATATCGTTCGAGGTGAAGAAAGGCGATGTATTCGGCATCATAGGAACGAACGGTTCGGGCAAATCGACGCTCCTTAAAATCATTGCGGGCGTTCTAGAGCCCACCGAAGGTGCGTGCGAGATCAATGGCAACATTGCCCCGTTGATCGAACTGGGAGCAGGTTTCGATACGGAGCTTTCCGCACGGGAGAACATTTACCTTAACGGAGCGCTTTTGGGCTACTCAAAAAAGTTCATCGACGACCACTTCGACGAGATTGTCGAATTCGCCGAAATCGAAAAGTTCCTGGACATGCCGCTCAAGAATTATTCATCCGGCATGGTTGCACGCATCGCATTTGCCATCGCCACCGTTATCGTGCCGGAGATTCTGGTCGTAGACGAAGTCCTTTCTGTAGGCGACTTCATGTTCCAGAAAAAGTGCGAGGATCGCATCAACGAGCTGATCGAAAAATATGGCGTAACCGTCCTCATCGTATCGCACAGCAATGCGCAGATCGAGCGCATGTGCAACAAGGCGATATGGATTGAAAAGGGCCACGTTCGCATGAGCGGAGACGCCACCATGCTCTGCCACATGTACGGAGGTCTTGGAGGACGAACGGGCACCAAGGAAGCGGAGCAACGTGTTTTCGACGCCCTTCGCGAAACATTGAAGTCAAGCAGCCCCGCACCGCAGTTTCACAGAGTCTATGGGGAAAACTCCGACAGCACCAACGTCAAACTTGCGCTCAAAGGATACCGCGACCACCACGCCGACACCGTAATCATCACATCCGGTACGTCCCACATAAATGCAATTATGGGAAATTCTCTTGGCGGAGCTCTTGAAGCGCCAGTGGTGTCAACTAAACCGGATGCACTATCCGAGGCCGTCGAGAGACTTCTTTTTGACTACAAACCAAACAAGATATTCACCATCGACTGCGGAAAATGCGCCACAAGAGCACTCGAAGCACTCGACGATCTACCATGGGATCCCGCTATTCATCACTTTGCAAACGAAGGCGATGTCTGGAGCATGTCGAATGAAATATTCCAATACGGATTCGATAAGGGCTACTGGAGCAACCAAGCAGCGTTTGTGCGATTCGACAACAATCCAGAGTCCCTCGTCGCTTCTCCTTACCTCTACCGCAAAGCTTGTCCGATTTTTGCGGCCTTCAACGATCAGAATATCGACCCTGCAAGATTTGCTGGTTTTTTGCAAAAAAGTAACGTCAATGAAGTCCTCTGCTTCGGAAACGTGCCAGCTGATGCAAAGTGCCTCGACTCGGTTTTGATGAGCAACAATATAAATGTAAGGCGTTTCGCCGCGGAAACGCCTTTCGAAACATGCTTGGCTATTGCATCCTGGATCATCGAATCACCCGAAGATGAACTTGAACCATATAACCTATGCATAGCGTCGCTTTCCCTCGCGCAGTGGCCCGAACTCCTTGCCTGCGGATGCTACTCGGCGCATCATCCAAGCGCCTTGCTCCTCCAAGACAGCACAAGCCTCGACAGCATCGCCGCTTGTCTCGACTTCATCGAGGAGCATAAAGAACGTATCTCATCAGTACTAGCCATCGGAAACCATCTGGGTCCAAACGATGGGGAAATGCGAATACTCTGCAACCAGCTCACGTAGCAGCCGTCGCAAGAAAGCAGCGGTCAGAATCGCTTGCTTTCACCAAGGAGGAACCCGCGTGAAAGTATACATAGCATCCCATAAGCACATAGACCTTATGGTCCCTAGCGATTATCAACCAATTTATGCCGGAGCTGTAAAGTATACCGGTGAGCGACATGCCGACTGGGCCTACGACGACTCGACAGAAAGCAACATTTCACTTAAGAATCCATTTTTTTGCGAGCTCACCGCACTCCACTGGATTTGGAAAAACGACAAGAGCGATATTTCCGGCCTCGTCCATTACAGACGCTATGCAAAAAGTGAGGAAACCGGGTTGCCGCTATCCAAAAGCGAAGTCGAGTACATTCTTGCCACTCATGATTGCATAGTCGCCCGTAGATCTTATTTATTTAGCAAATTCGATAATCGATTATGTTCCGTAGCGGAGCAATACCGCACTATCCACTCCTCGACCGACCTTGCTTTGATGGAGCGCGTCATCAAACGACACTTTAATGCATACTACCCCGCCTTCAAGCGATGCGTTATACGAAACTATTTGTTCCCCTGTAATATAATCATCTGCAAAAGGGAAATCCTCGATAAATACTGTCATTGGCTATTTAACGTAGAGAGCATCTTGGAGCAGTATATCGACCCTATCAAAGGCCGCGATTCGTACCAAAAACGTGTTTTCGGATTTCTCGCCGAAAGGCTTTTGAACGTATTCATAGAGGCCCATCAACTGAACATATTCGAAGCGTCCGTCTACGACCCCGCACATCCAATCGAAGAACCATCGTACTCATTTAAAACCGAAGACCTCCGGCCCAAGCTCACCATACGGCAGTCAAACAAGCGGCCCATTGTAGGCAACAGAAACTATTCTCGCGTTTTTGACTACCGTTTCTACCTGGAGCATTATGCTGATCTTACTTACGATTCAATACCCGACGAAGACACCGCTCTTTGGCACTTTCTAGAATACGGAATTCCCGAACGCCGAATGGCTCATCCCAGTTTCTCTATTGCCTCCTACATGTCAGGGCATCCAGAGTTGAAAGACTCCTGCGGAGAGGATCCTCGTCTTTATCTCGAGCACTACCTCAATCACCCCAAAGACAATGCACACCGCGTCGGTTTTGAAAACCTCTCGCTGTCAGATGCAGAGCAAACTACCGCAGAAGCGATTGAATGCGCCGCCTGCGAAAAGACTTGCTTAGGCAACAAAATCAAGTCGAGGCGACTTGATTCGGGGTTCAAGAAAGCTGAACTGTTGCCTGTGATCGACTAAACAAGATCACACGCGCAAAACGTCTATACAGCCTCAGACCCCTTATGCTCCCAAATTGGACAAATAGTCATCAAGAGCTTCTCTCCAAGGTCTCATTTCATTCCCGATAGTCTCCTCTAGATGCTTATTGCGCAAACTCGAGTATGCAGGACGACTAGCAGCCTGAGGGAAACGTTTCTTGTACTCGTCGGACGTCAGGCTCTCTTTTTCACATGGTATATTCGCACTGTCTACAATGGCGCTTGCAAAATCAAACCACGAGCAAGTTCCTTCATTGGTGCAGTGATAGGTCCCGTAATTCGAAGTCTCTGCAATCCTTAAAACTTCATAAGCAAGATCATTCGCAGAAGTCGGATTACCAAACTGATCAGCCACTACGCTAATTTTGCCGCATTCCCGTGCTAGCTGCATCATAGTTTTCACAAAGTTTTTCCCAGAATAACCATAGAGCCACGCGGTTCGTATCACAAACGCCCGGCTGCAAACATCCGAAACCAAGACTTCACCCGCCCACTTAGTCCGACCATAGGCGCTAATAGGGCGAGCTTGGTCACCTTCCTCACGAGGCTCGGGATCATCGCCTGGAAACACGTAGTCGGTAGATATATGCACAAACTTCGCCTTACAAGACTCGCATGCACGAGCAAGGTACTCAGCTCCATGAGCATTCACACGATAAGCGCCAGCCTCATTGCGTTCGCAACCGTCCACATTCGTGATTGCCGCACAATTTACCACCAAATTATAAGGCCCTCGTTTGTCGAACCATGCGTTGACTGATCGAATATCGGAAATATCAAGTGTTTGATAGTCCGCATAGTCAACCCGAGCATTGCTGTAGCACGCACCGATCGGACCGATTTCAGCCTCCATTGTCTCCAAACAACGGCGCAACTCACTTCCAAGCTGACCTTCACTTCCCGTAACCAAAATCTTCATTCCACTCAACCTCTCTTTACGGGATGATTTTTCCCTCGGCTACGCGCTTCAAATGCTGACCGTAGGCAGATTTACCGTAGCTTCTAGCAGCCTCGAGCAGTCGTTCTTTTGCGATCCATCCATTATTGAAAGCAATTTCCTCGAGTACCGACACGGAAAGCCCTTGGGACCTCTCAACAGCCCGAACAAATTCTGACGCTTCAAAAAGCGATTCCATCGTCCCTGTATCGAGCCAAGCATAGCCGCGCCCAAGTGTGACTACATTGAGGGACCCGTCTTCCAGGTACATTTGATTGAGAGTCGTGATCTCAAGCTCCCCACGCTCGGAGGGCTCGACCTTCTTCGCGAACTCGCAAACGCGGTTGTCATAGAAATACAAACCGGTAACCGCGTAATTCGACTTAGGACGAGCGGGTTTTTCCTCAATTGAAACGGCATTGTAGTCTTCATCAAATTCAACAACACCGAAACGCTCCGGGTCGTCCACATGATACCCGAACACGGTCGCACCGCCCTGCCGCTCGGAAACCTCTACTGCATGACGCAGATGATCGCTCAACCCGTTGCCGTAGAAGATATTGTCGCCGAGCACAAGAGCGCAGCTCTCGCCGGCAACGAATTCCTCGCCGATAATGAAAGCCTGCGCAAGACCATCGGGAGAAGGCTGCTCTGCATAGGATAGGCTTACCCCGTAATCAGAACCGTCTTTAAGCAGACGCTCGAAATTGGGCAGATCCTGAGGGGTAGATATAATCAGGATATCGCGAATCCCCGCCATCATGAGCACGCTCAGAGGGTAGTAGATCATAGGCTTGTCGTAGACCGGAAGCAACTGCTTGCTCGTCACGGTCGTCAGTGGATAGAGGCGCGTGCCCGAGCCTCCCGCTAGAATAATACCCTTCATTCGATATTCTCTTTCTCTTCACTCCTGATGGACTCACCCACAAGAAACACGTCATCGGTACAGGTCGAGCACTTGCTCCTTTATCGATGTCCAATCCCTTGCCCGCGCCGTCGCGATCCCCCCTTCATATAGAGAATCCCTTAGTTCACGGTCGTCGTAAATACGATGGATAGCAGCGATCGCATCGTCGATCTTGCCCGCGGAATACAGCAGGCAGTTCTCTTCATGAACAAGATACTCGCTATTGCCGCCATTCGGAACGGCTACCACATAACCTCCTGTCGCCATCATCTCCAGAGGAGGATACGAAAAACTCTCCAGGATGCTCGTCTTAAGCAAGATGTCGCATTGACGATACACATCCCCCACCTCCTCATGGGCTACCGCACCAAGGTTACGATCGATCCTGTAAAATGGCTTCGTGGTCCCCGTATACGACATGTACCATATTTCGAACTTCTCAGAGTCGAGCCGATTGGTGATCTCGAAGCTTTCGTCAACGTTCTTGTATTCGGAACCGCAATCGCCTTCGATAAGGATTCGGCAGCGTCTATCCTGAAAATCGCGCTTCTGAGAATAGAATCGTTCCACATCGATGCCGTTCGGGGCAAATCGAGGAACCACTCCGTATTCCTGCTTAAGCCACTCGGAGCACCACGGCGAGATCGTCAGATAAACGACGTCGTCGTATCGTGCAGCATAAGTTGCATTAGCGTGCTGCCGAAGGGGGTCACCAGGCTCGTAGAAATCCGTTTCGAAGTTCTGAACGATATAAGACTTCTTGCCGACGTTGGGATAGCGACGCAAGAAGTCCAGCGTATCCCAAAGCGTGGCCACTCCGTTGTCGATCCGACCGGAAAACGGGCACCTGTCCAGCATTCCGGAAGGGACGCACCTGTTCAGCACAGGGAATCGGCGCCCTTCGAAATCCGCCCATTCAAGGGTGTCGTCCGTATTCACGAACAGCACATCGTAACCGGCCTCTTGCAGCATCGCCCCATGTTTGAGGACGACGAGAACCCCGCCGCTCGTATTCAAACTCGGCATGACCATCGCAATGTTTGGCATTTGATGGGCTCGAATGAAGTCCGCGACGCGATGGCCGGTGTTGATTGTCGTGCAATAGCGCACGCAGTACGCGTGCGCGTTCGCCGCAATCCGCTCCCGATCGTCGACGGAATCGACCAAGCGAAGCAACTCTCTTTCCCAA
>ERZ836760.1856-NODE-1856-length-19912-cov-8.244951_pt1 | contig 19912 bp, 10 predicted proteins | sample MGYA00519941_ERZ836760 | MGnify/ENA primary metagenome ERZ836760 (study PRJEB31850, sample SAMEA3708807) | human gut metagenome | biome: human gut; feature: human-associated habitat; material: faeces | place: China | collected 2014 ... | reverse complement strand
AAAATAAAACATCAACAATAATAATATCAATTATATTAGGTGTTTCATTAATTATTAATATAATTAATTTTATACTATTGTTAAAATAAAAAGTAATAGTTACAATTCACAGTTTAATAATAAATTATTGTTTCATACTTTGTGTGTTGCAATCTATAAAATATAAAGAATAAAAATAGATTGCTCCAATCGCACTCACTGCCATTCGTTTGGTCGCTTACGCAGTATTTTAACAATAATTTATTATTAAACTGCGAATTGTAACAAATAATAAAAGTGAATGGAAGGCAAAAATGAAAATTAGTTGTGGTACAGATATAATTGAAATAGAAAGAATAAAAGACAGTATAGAAGAAACTAATAATAAATTTCTAAATCGAGTATATACAAAAAAAGAAATAGAATATTGTGAAAGCAAAAAAGCACAAAGATATCAACACTATGCAGCAAGATTTGCAGCAAAAGAAGCAGTATTTAAGGCAATATCAGTAAAATTAGAAGATAAATATTCAATATGTTGGAAAGATATTGAAATAATAAATGATAGCCAAGGAAGACCAAGTATAACTTTACAAGGAAATATCCAAAAAAATATTGAACAAATAGATATTAGTTTATCACATTGCAAGGAGTATGCAACTGCTAATGTTGTAGTATTGTGGAAATAATTATAATTGCAAATGTTGTAATATTGAGAAAATAATTAACAATTGCAATTATTGTAGTGATGTCAAAATAATGTGCAATTGTTAATAGTGCAGTATAATATAAAGTGCGAAAAATAGTAAGTTTGTTTACTATTTTTTCATGTATAATAAGCTGATAAGTAAAAGTTAATTATAAAAATAATATTGGTTTTGATAAAGCCGTATAGTATAATATTATGAAGATACTTTTAATTATAGAATGGAGAGAACTATGAAATTTTTTGACAGTCATGCACATCTAGATGATGAAAAATTTAATGAAGATAGAGAGAAATTAATAGAAGAAATAAAAAAATCAGGTATAGATAAATTTATATCAGCAGGATACAGTTTAGAAGGTTCCAAAAAAGGAATAGAATTAGCAAGTAAATATAATTTTATTTATGCAACAAGTGGACTTTCACCTAATGATATTCCACAAACAGAAGAAGAATTGTGGATAACACTTGAAAAAATAGAAAAAATGGCAAAAGAAAATAAAAAAGTTGTAGCAATAGGGGAAATAGGTTTAGATTATTATTGGGAAAAAGAAGAAAAAATGAGAAAGCTTCAAAAAAGAGCATTTATAGAACAAATAAAAATAGCAAATAAATTAGAATTACCAATAGTGATACATACAAGAGACGCAGTAATGGATACAATACAAATATTAAAAGAAAATCATGTAGAAAATTATGGTATATTTCATTGTTGCCCATTGAATAGAGAATTAGTGAAAGAAGCATTAAAATTAAGATTTTATATTTCATTTGCAGGGCCAATAACATTTAAAAACTCTAAAAATGCAAGTGAAATCATAGAAATGGTACCAAATGATAAAATGCTAATAGAAACAGACAGCCCGTATTTAGCACCAGAGCCAGTAAGAGGAACAAGAAATAATCCAATTAATGTTAAATATATCGCACAGAAAATAGCTGATGTTAAAAAAATATCATTAGAAGAGGTTGCAGAATTGACATATGAAAATGCAGAAAGGATATTTAATTTAAAATAGTGCTGATTTTGGGGTCGGAGACAAAAACCATCGATATCAAGTTTAGAGCCACTATGTCAAATTCGTTAAAGATTTTTCGAATTTTGAAAATAATGCTAAAATAACCGAATAAAATATCGAAATATCACGGAATGCATTTGAAATTAAGCTTAGTACACATAAATTTGAAAAGGTGAAAATTATAAAACCGCTTTCATACTTATAGAGTGAAAGCGGTTTGAATTTTATAAATATAATAAACAATTAAAGGTGAAATAAATTTATTTTAATAGTTGAAATATTGTTGCTTTACCTCAAATTCCTCAAAGCTTCAATTCTATCAGCAGTACTAGGATGAGTAGACCAAATGCTAGTAGTTTTTTTCTTCCCATTCTTTTTAAAAGGATTTACAATATACATATTAGCAGTCGCGCTATTAGCATATTCTAATTCATTAGGGTCATTTTCTAATTTCTCTAATGCAGAAATCAATCCTTCAGGATTACGAGTAAATTCAACAGCTGTACTATCAGCTAAAAATTCTCTTTTTCTAGATAAAGCAAGTTGCATAAGAGAACCAAAGATAGGAGATAAAATTAAAAATACTAAACCAATAACCATTAAAATAGCATTCCCTCTATTATCACTATCACTATCATTATCTCTAATTCCACCCCAGAACAAAGCTCTAGAGAACATATCAGAAATCATAACAATAAATCCAACCATTACAGAAACTATACAACTAAGTCTAATGTCATAATTCTTAATATGGCTCATTTCATGAGCAATAACACCTTCTAACTCATAATAGTCTAACTTTTCTAATAATCCAGTAGTTACACAAATAACTGCATTTTGTGGATTTCTACCAGTAGCAAATGCATTAGGCTGAGCATCTTCAACTACATAAAGTCTAGGTTTTACAGGTAAACCAGAAGTAACCATTAAAGCATCTAAGATATTTACTAATTTTAAATCTTCTTCTTTTGTAGCAGGTCTAGCTTTATTTACAGAAAGAACAATTTTATCGCTGTAATAATAAGACCCCCAGGCACTAGCAATTGAAAAAATCAATGCAATAACAATTGACATCGTACCTAAATTTAATGCATGGCATATATAATAAACAATAAGTGTAATAACTACTATAAATATTGCTACAATTATACCAGATTCGAATTTATTTTTTCTAACACTTTCAAACATATATTACCTCCAATAAAAACAGGAAACACGAGTAGAGTGTTTCCTTAAAATTATGCATTTTTTCCAAAGTCAACTTTAACATTTTTTCTAGCTTCACTACTTTCTGTTTGAAATAATTCACGAGGTTTAAAGTTAAACATATTAGCAATTAGATTAGAAGGAAAAACTTCTAATTTAGTATTATAAGTTGTTACTGTATCATTATAAAATTGTCTAGAAAAAGAAATTTTATTTTCTGTATTTCTTAACTCTTCAGATAATTCAGAGAAGTTTTGATTAGCTTTTAAATCAGGGTAACTTTCAGAAATAGCCATAATTGATTTTAAAGTTGTAGATAACTGGTTGTCTAAAGAAGCTTTTTCAGCAACTGATGCATTATCAGACCAAGCAGATCTTAATTCTGTTATTTTTTCAAAAGTTTCTTTTTCATGTGTCATATATCCTTTAACAGTTTCTATAAAGTTTGGGATTAAATCAAATCTTCTTTGTAATTGTACATCTATTTGACTCCAAGCATTGTCAACTCTAAGTCTAGCTTGAACCAATCCATTATATAAAGCTATTAAAACTATGGCAATTACAATGATAACAGCTAAAATAATCAAGAAAACCATTAATATTCCTCCTTAATAATATATTATATACAATTAAATATAACATATTAATAAAGTTTATACAATAAAAATATTAAAAATTCAGAAAAAGGACACAAAAATATTGTATAAGAATAAATAGTTTAAATTTAATAAATAAAATTTAATTAATGGACTATTCTAAAAATGTAAAGGAAAATTAAATATAGAAATACAAATGTAATAAAAAAGTAATATAAAGTAATAAAAAAATTTTATTTGCATATAATATAATGTGGAAATAATTGGAGTAAAAGTGCTTGAAGATTTTTATGAAAAATATGGAAAAATACAACAAAGGTACAAGCATTAGGGACAGTAGAAAACCTCGAAAGAATAGCAAAATTTGACAGATTACTTAAAAAGTAGTATAATATATGTGTTGCCAAAAGGAGGTAATTAATTTTATGAAGAGAGAAGAAAAAGCTTCAATTTCTATAATGAAGATTATCTGTGTGAGCATAATTTTAATACTTATATCAGGAATAACTGTATTAGCAGTAAATACTGATTTAAAAGATGTAAAGATAGTTTTACAAAATGGATATGAAATGACAACATTAACATCTAAAACAAAAGTATCAGATATCCTTGAAGAAAATAATATTGTTTTAAATGAAAATCAAAAAACAATGCCAGAGCTAGATAGTGAGTTAAAAGCAGGAGAAACAATAAAAATAACTGATAAATCTTATAATGAAGTTCAAATAGCTCAAATATCAGAACAAGGAATAGAAACATCATTAAATCAATTAATGGAAAGTTATGCACCAATAACAGAAAAAATTGTTGTAGAACAAGTCGCAATACCTTATGAGACAATAACAAAAAATACAAATAATGCTGAAACAGCAGATTCAACTAATAAAGTTGTGCAACAAGGAAAAGACGGATTAAAAGAAATAACATATAAAATCAAATATCAGAATAATGTAGAAATTGAAAAAACAGTTATATCAGAAAAGGTAATAACTGAACCAGTGAATAAAATAGTTCAAGTACAAAAGAAAACAGTAACATCAAGAGGTTCAAGCTTACCACGTACAACAGGAGGAAATTCATCAGGAACAGTATATAAAATAACAGCATATTGTCCATGTTCAAAATGTTGTGGAAAGGCAACAGGAAGAACAGCATCTGGAACAAAAGCTACACCAGGAAGAACAGTAGCTGCTTCAGGTAAATATGCATTTGGAACAAAATTAAATATAGGTGGACATATTTATACTGTTGAAGATAGAGGAGGAGCTATAACTGGAAATAAAATAGATATATTTGTTGGCTCACATGCAGAAGCATTACAATGGGGAGTAAGATATTTACCAGTTTCTGTTGTAAACTAAGAGAAAATAATATATAATAGAACTGTCCTAGATAAATGGGCAGTTTTTTATATATAAAAAAGCTTAGAATTTTGAATTATATTTCTATTTATCAATAAAAAGAAAAAATAATAAAAATGGAAAGATGAATTAAAATAAAAAAATGGAGGCGAATAAATGAATTTAATATCATGGAATGTAAATGGAATTAGAGCTTGTATGACAAAAGGATTTGAAGAATTTTTTAATGAAATTGATGCTGATATTTTTTGTATTCAAGAGACAAAATGCCAAGAAGGACAAATTGAATTGAACTTTGATGGATATACAAGTTATTGGAACAGTGCTGAAAAGAAAGGATATTCTGGAACAGCAATATTTACTAAAATTCAGCCATTAAATGTAACATATGGAATTGGAATAGAAGAACATGACAAAGAAGGAAGAATAATAACATTAGAATTTGAGGATTTTTTCTTAGTAAACAATTATACACCTAACTCAAAAAGAGAATTGGAAAGATTGGATTATAGACAAACATGGGAAGATGAAATAAGAAAATATTTATTAAGATTAAATGAACAAAAACCAGTAATAATGTGTGGAGATTTAAATGTTGCACATAAGGAAATAGACTTAAAAAATCCAAAAACTAACAGAAGAAATGCAGGATTTACAGATGAAGAAAGAGAAAAAATGACAGAATTATTAGAAGCAGGATTTATCGATACATATAGATATTTTTATCCGGATAAAGAAGGAGAATATAGTTGGTGGTCATATATGAGAAATGCAAGAGCTAATAATGCAGGGTGGAGAATAGACTATTTTATAGTTTCGAAAGATATGAAAGATAAATTGGAAGATGCGAAAATTTATCAAGAAATATATGGTAGTGATCACTGTCCAGTTGGTCTATTAATTAAATAAGGAGGAAAGGTATGAATAACACGAAAAAAGACTGGTCAAAATGGATATACTGGTTTTTACTAGGAATTGCACTAATTTTAGTTTACAAAGGCCTAGATAACTATGATAGTGTAATGAATGGAATAAAAGGATTGATGAATGTACTTAGTCCATTTATAGTAGGAATATTTATAGCATATTTATTATATATGCCAGCAAGAAAATTTGAAGAATGGTTTAACAAAGTAAAAATTAAATTCATAAGAAAAAGGTCTAGAGCTTTAAGTGTAATAACTGTATATTTAATAATATTAGCAATAATTATAGTACTATTTAGTTGTATAATGCCAATAGTATTTGGAAGTATCGCAGATTTTCTAAATAATTTACAAGGTTATATAACAAGTGCAGTAGAAAATTATAATAAACTTCCAGAAGACTCATTTTTTAAAGGTCAAATAGTACAAGATGTAATACATAGTCTGCAAAATATAAATATTAAGCAATATTTTAATGTAGAGCAAATAATAGGATATGTAACTAATGCAATAAGTGCAGTATTTAGTGTAATAGATATATTTATTGCAATAATAGTATCAATATACATTTTAACAGAGAGAAAACAAATAATAGCATTTTTGAAAAAATTAACAGGTGCTATATTCAAGGAAAATACATATAAGAATATAGATAAATATTTTAACAACTCAAATGAAATATTCTTTAAGTTTATTGCAAGTCAATTTTTAGATGCAATAGTAGTAGGTATATTGGTAACAATAGCATTAACAATAATGAAAGTAAAATATGCACCATTATTAGGATTTTTCATAGGAATGTTCAATATGATACCATATGTAGGAGCAATAATAGCAACAGTTATAGCTGTATTAGTGACATTAATTACAGGTGGATTATCACAAGCAATTTGGATGATAATAGTAGTGGTAATTTTACAACAAATAGATGCGAACATCATAAATCCAAAGATAGTAGGACAATCTCTAAAAATAAGCCCATTATTAGTTTTATTTGCAGTAACAGTTGGTGGAGCATATTTTGGAATATTAGGAATGTTCTTAGCAGTACCAGTAATAGCTATATTAAAGATACTTATAAATGATTATATTGAATATAAAAATAAGTTAAAAGAACAAAAAAATAATATGCAATAAAAAGAAAAAATATTTAATTTATAAATATTATTGAGAATAGGATATAAATTAACTTTAAATAATAATGTTAATGTAAAAAATAGTGAACTAGAAAAATTTTCTAATTCACTATTTTTTATTTATAAGTAAGTATATCTGAATTAATATTTATCTTTTAAACGGTAAGTATTAATTATTTCGCTTTTGATTTGCTTTTCTTTTTAATTAAAATTGATGCTATTACAATAATTGTAATTACTGCAACAATTGCAATCACTCCTGTCCAACCAAGCATAACTACTATTTTACTACCTAGTGACATTATTATACCAGCTAATAAAACTCCAAGTGTAGTTGCTAATATACTTGTTTTAAAGCCAAGATTTAAGAAACTTGCAGCTAGAGTTCCTGTCCAAGCTCCTGTTCCAGGTAAAGGAATTCCAACAAAAATTAATAAAGCCCAAAAGATTCCTTTATCACCAGCTGAAGCTTTAAGTTTTTGCCCACCTTTATCACCTTTTTCTAAGCACCAAGTAAAGAACTTTCCTGTTAATTTTTTATCTTTTCCCCATTCAAGAACTTTTCTTGCGAATAGATAAATGAATGGAACAGGTAACATATTACCTATAATTGCTATTGGATAATATAAAAATATATTTAAACCAAGTCCTTCAGCAATAGGAATAGCTCCTCTTAATTCTACTATTGGAACCATTGATACAACAAAAACGATTAAGTATTTTACTATTAATGGTAAAGTTGCCATATTTCCTCCTAAGTTATAATATTCTAAAACATTTTACTATAAAAGAAAAAAAAAGTCTACATTTTGAAGAAAATATTTCTAAAAACATTGACTTTTAATGGTAAAATATTGTATAATTAATAGGATTTGTAATACAATGGAATATTTACCTAAAATTATAAAATAGGGTGATAAAAATAAAAAGAGAAAATATTTTAGAAATTAAATAAAACTTAGAGCCAGTTGAAAAATAGAGATTTTTCAACAGCTCTTTTATTGCCATTTTATAGTTAAACATAAAATCTTGACTTTATGGTAGATATTTTAAAATTAATTTTATTCAAAAGTAAAAAAATAAAAGAAGAGGAATCAAATATAAATATTTTAATTAATTAAAAATGTAAGAGCAGACATTTTTTAAGAAGTTAAAAAAGTTTATAGGAGAGTAGGACTTCTTTTAAAAAATAAATAATGTATTCAACTATTTAGTTGATATTTAATTCTGCTTAATATTTTTTAGGGGTGATTTTCTTGAAATTAAAAGAAGTTAAATACGAGAAAGCTTCTCGTAAAGATTTCGCAAAAGTTGGCGATTATATTGAAATGCCAAACCTTATCAAAGTTCAAAGGGATTCATATGAATGGTTTTTAGAGGAAGGATTAGGAGAAGTATTAAAAGATATTTCACCAATCGAAGACTATTCTGGAAATTTAGTTCTTGAATTTTTCGATTACTATATGGAAGAAAAAACAAAATATACTGTGGAAGAAGCAAAAGAAAGAGATGCTACATACTCAACAAGATTACATGTAAAAGTAAGATTAATAAACCGTGAAACAGGAGAAATCAAAGAACAAGAAATCTACTTAGGAGATTTCCCACTTATGACAGATAGTGGAACATTTGTAATCAATGGAGCAGAGAGAGTTGTAGTAAGCCAATTAGTTCGTTCACCAAGTTGTTACTATGCAGAAGAATTTGATACAAAAACAGGAAAGAAAACATATACATCAACAGTCATGCCTTTAAGAGGTGCTTGGTTAGAATATGAAACAGATGGAAACGATATATTCTGGGTTCGTGTTGATAGAACTAGAAAAGTACCAGTAACAACACTTTTAAGAGCAATAGGAATAATAACAGACGACCAAATAAGAGAATTATTTGGAGATGAGGAACTTTTAAAAGCAACAATAAACAAAGATACAATAAAAGATCAAGACGAAGCTTTAATTGAAATCTATAAAAAATTAAGACCAGGAGAACTACCAACAGCAGATGCTGCAAGAAACTTATTCAATGGTTTATTCTATGACAACAGAAGATATGACTTAGCAAAAGTTGGTAGATATAAATTTAATCAAAAATTAAACTTATCTACAAGAATCAAAGGAAAAGTTGCAGCAGAAGATATCGTAGATAGCGAAACAGGAGAAGTATTTGTACAAGCAGGAGAAGTAATTACTGAAGATGTTGCAGAAGATATCCAAAATTCAGGAATAAATATTGTAGATGTATTAGTCGGAGAAAGAAAAGTAAGAATTATAGGAAATAGCACAGTAAATATCCACAAAGTATTACCAACTGTTGATTTAAGCAAATTACATTTTAAAGAATTAGTTAATTATACAGTACTTAAAAATATCATAGATAATACAGATGAAGCTGACTTAGTAAAAACAATAGAAGAAAGAGAAGAAGAGTTAGTTCCAAAACACATAACAACAGAAGATATGATAGCTTCAATAAACTACTTATTAAACTTATCACATGGACTAGGAAAACCAGATGATATAGACCACTTATCAAACCGTAGAATTAGATGTGTTGGAGAATTATTACAAAATCAATTCAGAATTGGTTTAACAAGACTTGAAAGAGTAGTTCGTGAAAGAATGACAATTCAAGACTTAGATGTTATAACACCACAAACATTAATAAATACAAAACCAATAACATCATCAATAAGAGAATTCTTTGGAAGTTCTCAATTATCACAATTTATGGACCAAACAAATCCACTTTCAGAATTAACACATAAAAGAAGAATATCAGCATTAGGACCTGGAGGATTAACAAGAGAAAGAGCAGGATTTGAGGTTCGTGATATTCACTACACACACTATGGAAGACTTTGTCCAATAGAATCTCCAGAAGGACCAAACATTGGACTTATATCAGCATTATCATCATTTGCACAAATAGATGAATATGGATTTATCGAAACACCATACAGAAAAATAGATCCAGAAACACACAAATTAACAGACATTGTAGAATATATGAGTGCAGATGTAGAAGACAATTACATAATAGCTCAAGCATCAGAGCCAATAGATGATGAAGGAAGATTTGTAAATCCTCGTGTAAGAGTAAGATTTAGAAATGAAGTTATAGAAGTTGACAGAGATAGTGTTCAATATGTTGATGTATCTCCAAAACAATTAGTATCAATAGCAGCAGCAATGATACCATTCTTAGAGCACGATGATGCAAAAAGAGCGCTAATGGGTGCCAACATGCAACGTCAAGCAGTACCATTAATGATTACAGAAAGCCCAATAGTTGGAACAGGTATTGAATATAGAGCAGCAAAAGACTCAGGAATACTTATTTTAGCAGAAGATGATGGAGTAATCGAAAAAGTAACAGGAGATAGTATAACAGTAAAATATAACAATGGAAAAACAGTAGTACATAAACTTCGTAAATTTAAAAGAACAAATGGTGGAACTTGTATCAACCAAAAACCAATAGTAAAAAGAGGAGAAATAGTTAAAAAAGGTGATGCAATAGCAGATGGACCATCAACTAAAGATGGAGAAATGGCATTAGGTAAAAATGTACTAGTAGCATTCTCAACTTGGGAAGGATATAACTACGAAGATGCTATTTTATTAAATGAAAGACTTGTAAAAGAAGATGTATTTACATCAATTCATATTGAAGAATATGACTGTGAATGTAGAGATACAAAGCTAGGTGCAGAAGAAATAACAAGAGATATTCCAAACATAGGTGATGACTCATTAAAAGACTTAGATGAAAATGGAATTATTAGAATTGGTGCAGAAGTAAGACCTGGAGATATCTTAGTTGGAAAAGTTACTCCAAAAGGAGAAACAGAATTAACAGCTGAGGAAAGATTATTAAGAGCTATCTTTGGAGAAAAAGCAAGAGAAGTAAGAGATACATCATTAAGAGTACCTCATGGAGAAGCTGGAACAATAGTAGATGTAAAAATATTTACTAGAGAAAATTCTGACGAATTAGGACCTGGAGTAAACCAAATAATAAGATGTTATATAGCAACAAAAAGAAAAATATCAGTTGGAGATAAAATGGCTGGTAGACATGGTAACAAAGGTGTTATATCAAGAGTATTACCAGAAGAAGATATGCCATTTATGCCAGATGGAACACCAATAGACATTTTATTAAATCCACTAGGAGTTCCTTCTCGTATGAACTTAGGACAAGTTCTAGAAGTTCACTTAGGAGGAGCAGCTAAAGCTTTAGGATGGCATATATCTACACCAGTATTTGATGGTGCAACACAAGAAGATGTAGAAGAATTATTAGAACAAGCTGGTATGAGCAAAGATGGAAAAACAACATTATATGATGGAAGAACAGGAGACCCATTTGCAAGTCCAATCACAGTTGGAGTAATGTATATGTTAAAACTACATCACTTAGTAGATGATAAAATCCATGCTCGTTCAACAGGACCATACTCATTAGTAACACAACAACCACTTGGAGGAAAAGCTCAATTTGGTGGACAACGTTTTGGAGAGATGGAAGTTTGGGCACTAGAAGCATATGGAGCTGCATACACATTACAAGAAATGTTAACAGTTAAATCAGACGATGTTGTAGGAAGAGTAAAAACATATGAAGCAATTGTTAAAGGTGAAAATGTACCAGAACCAGGAGTACCAGAAAGTTTCAAAGTTCTTGTAAAAGAATTACAATCATTAGGTCTAGATGTAAGATTATATTCAGAAGACAATCAAGAATTAGAGTTAAAAGAAAATATTGAAGATGGAATAGAATATGATCCAGAAAAAGAAAAGAAATATCAAGCTGATGAAGAAGAGGCAGTATTAGTAGATGGAGAACTAGAAGATGGATATTCAGAAGCAACAGAAGATGACATCTTATTAGATGACGAATCAATTGATGATGGAAATGACGAATTATTTGAAGAGCTAGATGATATAGGAGATGAAATGCTTTTTGATAGTGACCTAGCTAATGATAATTTAGATGATGAAAATGACTTAATATAGTTTGAAAATATTGAGTAAAAGGAAATATTAAAAATTTACTTATGTATATGGAAAAATCATATAGATAGTAAAAGTAGAATATGATTTTTCCTATACAAAAAATAATAAAAATATAACTAAATAAATTTTAAAAAAGAAAATATCGACCTAAAGGAATTGCACCAGCAGTGGAAAGTATATTTATCTTGTTTTAAAATTACCCACGAATGATAGGGATTAATTCCTAAAATTCAAAAAATCTATTTAGGGGGAAATAAAGTGGACGAATTAGATATTTTTAATAAGTTAAAAATAGGAATTGCATCAGATGAAAAAATAAGAGAATGGTCAAAAGGAGAAGTAAAAAAACCAGAGACTATAAATTATAGAACACTAAAACCAGAAAAAGATGGTCTATTTTGTGAAAGAATATTTGGTCCAACAAAAGACTGGGAATGTCATTGTGGAAAATATAAAAGAGTTAGATATAAAGGTATAGTATGTGACAGATGTGGTGTTGAAGTAACAAAAGCAAAAGTTAGAAGAGAAAGAATGGGACATATAGAACTTGCTGCACCAGTTGCACATATATGGTATTTTAAAGGAATTCCTAGTAGAATTGCTTTAATGTTAGATATTTCACCAAGAAATCTAGAAAAAATAATATATTTTGCATCATATGTAGTTGTAGATAAAGGAACATCTGGACTAGAAAAATGTCAAGTATTAAATGAAAAAGAATACCATGAAGCAGTAGAAAAATATGGTAGCGGTTCATTTAGAGCAAGAATGGGAGCAGAAGCTTTAAGAGAATTACTTGAGCAAGTAGATTTAGAAAAATTATCAGCTCAAATCAAAAAAGAACTACAAAATGCAAGTGAACAAAAAAGAGTAAAATTAGTAAAAAGATTAGATACAGTAGAAGCATTTAGAATTTCAGGAAATAGACCTGAATGGATGGTTATGAATGTTGTACCAGTAATTCCACCAGAATTAAGACCAATGGTACAATTAGATGGTGGTAGATTTGCAACATCAGACTTAAATGACTTATACAGAAGAGTTATAAACAGAAATAACAGATTAAAAAGATTATTAGAATTAGGTGCACCTGAAATAATTGTAAGAAATGAAAAAAGAATGTTACAAGAATCAGTAGATGCATTAATAGATAATGGAAGAAGAGGAAGACCAGTAACAGGAGCTGGAAACAGACCATTAAAATCTTTATCAGATTTATTAAAAGGAAAACAAGGTCGTTTCCGTCAAAACTTACTAGGAAAGCGTGTTGACTATTCAGGACGTTCAGTTATCGTAGTAGGACCAGAATTAAACATTTATCAATGTGGACTTCCAAAAGAAATGGCAATAGAATTATTCAAACCATTTGTAATGAAAGAATTAGTTGGAAGAGGAATAGCGCAAAACATAAAAAATGCTAAAAGAATGGTAGAAAGATTAAAACCAGAAGTATGGGGAATCTTAGAAGAAGTAATAAAAGACCACCCAGTAATGTTAAACCGTGCTCCTACACTACATAGACTAGGAATTCAAGCATTTGAGCCAGTATTAGTAGAAGGTAGAGCAATAAAACTTCACCCATTAGTTTGTGAAGCCTTCAATGCTGACTTCGACGGTGACCAAATGGCTGTGCATTTACCATTATCACCAGAAGCACAAGCAGAATCAAGATATTTAATGCTTGCAACAAACAACTTATTAAAACCACAAGATGGTAAACCAGTTGCAGTACCTAGACTAGACATGATTTTAGGAAGCTACTACTTAACAATGGTATTGGATGGTGAAAAAGGTGAAGGAACATATTATAAAGATCCAGATGAAGCAATAATGGCCTTTGAAAACCATGATGTAGGAATTCATGCTAAAATATTTGTAAGAATTTCTAAGGAAATAGATGGAGAAATAAAAACTAAAAAGGTAGAAACTAGTGTTGGTAGAATTATCTTCAACCAAGGAATACCACAAGATTTAGGATTTATAGATAGAAAAGAAGATCCATTCCAATATGAAATAAGCTTCCCAGTAATGAAAAAATCAATGGGAACAATAATTGAAAGAGTAATAAGAACACATGGACTAACAGAATCAGCAGAAGTAATAGACTATATTAAAGCTTTAGGATTTAAATATTCAACACTTGCAGGTATCACATTCTCAATGAGTGATGTTCAAGTGCCAGAAGCTAAAAAAGGATTATTAAAAGAAGCTGACCAAAAGATAGAAAATATCAGAAAACAATATGCAAGAGGTATCATAACAAATGATGAACGTTATGGAGAAGTTATCAAAGTTTGGGAAAGTACAACAAATAAAGTTAGTAATGCAATGGAAGAAAACTTTGACGAATTAAACCCAATATATATGATGGTTAAATCAGGAGCCAGAGGTAACATGAGCCAGTTAAGACAAATTGCAGGTATGCGTGGACTTATGGCTAGTACAACAGGTAAAGCAGTAGAAATACCAATCAAATCATCATTCGCAGAAGGACTAGACGCCTTAGAATACTTCATATCAGCCCATGGAGCAAGAAAAGGACTTTCAGATACAGCCTTAAGAACAGCTGACTCAGGATACTTAACAAGAAGATTAGTAGACGTATCACAAGACATAATAGTTAGAGAACATGACTGTGGAACACATGAAGGTATCATGACATATGACATAAAAGACGGAAATCAAATAATAGAAAAAATGGAAGAAAGACTATTAGGAAGATATGTTGTTGAAGATGTATATAATCCAGAAACAAACGAATTAATAGTAGACAAAGACACAATGATAACAGAGGCAATTGCTGAAAAAATAGTAAATGCAGGAATTGAAAAACTAGAAGTTCGTTCAGTACTTGGATGTAGATCAAAACATGGTGTATGTCAAAAATGTTATGGAATGGGATTAGCAAGAAGAGACCTAGTTTCAATAGGAGAAGCAATAGGAATAATTGCAGCACAATCAATTGGAGAACCTGGAACACAGCTTACAATGAGAACTATCCACTCTGGTGGTGTAGCAGGTGTAGCCGATATTACACAAGGTCTTCCAAGGGTTGAAGAGTTATTTGAAGCTAGAAAACCAAAGGGACTTGCAATCATATCTGAAATAGCAGGAACAGTTAAAATTAAAGAAACAAAGAAAAAGAAAGAAGTTGTTGTTACAAGTTCTGATAACTCTAAAACATATACAATACCATTTGGTTCAAAAATGAAAGTAAGAGATGGAGATATTGTAGAAGTAGGTCAACCACTAATCGAAGGTTCAGTAAATCCAGCAGAAATTCTTGCATTAAAAGGACCAGAAGGAGTATATGAATACTTAATTACAGAAGTACAAAAAGTTTATAGAAACCAAGGTGTTGATATAAATGACAAACATATCGAAGTAATTGGAAGACAAATGCTTAAAAAAGTAAGAGTTGAAGACAATGGAGATACAGATATGTTCCCAGGAGCATTAGTTGATATGTACGACTTTGAAGACAAAAACAACGAAGCTACTGCCGAAGGAAAAAGACCAGCAACAGGTAAAAGAGTATTACTTGGAATTACAAAAGCTTCATTAGCAACAGAAAGCTTCTTATCAGCAGCATCATTCCAAGAAACAACAAGAGTTCTTACAGAAGCAGCAGTAAAAGGAAAAGTAGACGATTTAGTAGGATTAAAAGAAAATGTTATAATTGGTAAATTAATCCCAGCAGGAACAGGAATGCAAAGATATCAAGACTTACACATTAATACAGAAAAGAAATTAGAAGAAGTTGCAGATACTGAAGAAATTAATGGTTAATTTTTAGAATAAAAGTTATTAATTTTATAAATGATAATTTAAGATTTTAAATAGAAATAGACTATTCTATATAATTTTTATAGAATAGTCTATTTTATTACAGTTTTATACAATCTATACATTACTAGAACCTAGTATTGTACCACCAGTTTTACTAAAAGTACCACCTGGTTCATTCCAGAAAGCTGTTGAATTAGTTGTATTTTGAATTATTCCTGCTTTCATCCATACATTTCCGTAGTTTTTAAATGTTCCTTTGGTAGATGAATGATTTTTTATAATAGTATTTGCACCATCTATACTAAAATTAGCATTTGGGTAATTATATACAGCTATGTCATTCAAAGTTTGATTTATAATAGTGTTACCGAGAATTCTAAATGTTCCCTGATTGTAGACAATACCATCATTCATAATGGTTCCAGTTGAAGTTTCCATTACACAATCTAAAACATTAGAAACCGTAGTTTGAGGTCCGTTCATAATTTGTCCTTGAGTAGTTACATTTGATGTTCTAACAGTTCCTTTCATGTTATTAAGAGGAGGATTACCAACTATAGTTCCTCCAGACATATTGATTACAGTTGTTCCGTTATCTTTATTAACAACACAATTTCTTGAAGATGTGAATCTACCTCCGCTAGTCTGAATATATAATTTTCCACCAGCATTTCCTAAATAAGATTTATTTTCTACTCTACCTTGAATATCATTTAAAATTAGTCTTCCATTTATATAGCAAGTAGAAGCTGAGCCATTTACCAATACAACATTTTGATCTATAGCTTTAGCATTGATAGTTGCACTTGAACCAGTTATAGTAGTTGTACCAGAGTTTATATTAAAGCTTTTAGATCTATTAAGGGTAAATCCTCCTAAATCAATAGTAACATTTTTAGAAATATTGGCTTCTCTAGGATCTGTATGATTTTTAATAAGTTTTATAGTAGATCCATTTGAAGCTTTAGCAATTGCTTCATCTATATATACGGTCCAATACTTATTATCGATGTTCCAATAATTAACTTTTGTTGCTGATGAATAAACATTTGATATATTCCCTGCTTTATCTGTAATATATGCAGAAACTGAACTTCCTTCAGCTATATCAGTAAGAGTTAATGAACCAGTAAATGAAAATTCTCTTTTATTATATTTTCCATCACTAGTTGTTACATAACATGTATTTAAACCAGAATTACCAGAGTCTGACCCCTGAAGAGCTAATTTATATGTAGTATTAGAATTAGCAGCTAGAGTAGCTTTGACAGTAGGAATTACCTTATCAATATTTGAAACAACAATAGATTTTTTGTTAACTTTTCCACTAGCATCTTTTACGTAGAAATAATATGTTCCATTTTGTGAAACAGAATATGTTTTTGTAATTTCATCAGTTGTATTTGTAATACTCGTCCATCCACCAGATGAACTTGTTAGTCCGGAATTTGTACTAAATTGATAATATGAAATACCTGATCCTAAATCTCTAGCTTTTCCAGTTAAAGTAACATTTCCATTTGTCCATCCTGTAGGACTTGCTGTTAGTAATCCCATTGTAGGTACTATACTATCTTGCCAATGAGCATATAAAGTTCTAGCAGCAGTTGGAGTATATGTTGCACCAGCATTTCCCACTTTATTACCACCACTTGCTGAATCATACCATCCTAATAAAGTATAACCTGTTCTAGTTGCTGTAGGTAAAGTAATACTATTATTTTTATAATTTGCAGTTAATGTACCATTTCCAGCTCCAAATGTATATGTAGTACCATTTAATGTTCCACTACCAGAATTGGCCCAACTTGTAAATGATTTTGTAGAAGTTTGTACTGCTGGAGTACTTCCACCATTCCCATTAAAAGTTACCTTGTATCCAGTAGGTGGTATAGGATTTGTTATTGTTTTTGTTGAACCATAATTTTGTTTTATACTTGAGCTTGAAGTAGTATTATTCCAAGTTCCACCATTTGGGTTTACTGTTAATGTATATTGATTTGTAATCCAAACAGCATATAAAGTAGCTGATGCATTGTTTGTATATGTTGCTCCTGGTTGATATTCAGCTGTTGAACTATTTATATTCGTTGACCAACCTGTAAAGGTATATCCTGTTCTAGAAGGTTTTACATTACTTAATATTAAAGGTTTATTATATTCTTTAATTTGACTATCTGGAGCATTAGTACCACCATTAGCATCATATATTATTGAATAATTTACTATATATGGATCAGATTTTTGAATGTTAATTGATCTATTACCAGCATTATCTGTTACTTTTGTGTATAAATACCATATACCTCCAGATTTATTTTCTATTATTGTAGATCCATTAGTAAAGTCTTTCCAGTTATGATCATTATCTGCTGGTATTGTAGATGAAGAACTTATTTGATATTCTAAGGTATTTAATCCAGATCCATTTGTGTCTTGTGCAGTTATACTTGTGGTTATTTGCGCAAAATTGCTATTTTGTGCAACAGTATATGTACCTCCATTTGTGCCCAACTCTACAGTTGGTGCTATTTTATCAATATTAGTTATTTGTTTTGTAGCAGTAACTTTGTTTCCATTACCGTCTATTGCTTCTGCATAAATATAATAATTATTAGTTGTAACTACCATTTGATTTGCTGTATTTTCACTTGCAGCATTTTTTGCTTCTTCTACACTTATTCCCATTCCAGCTTTCTTTCCTTGAGTTAACGCTGATCCATATGTGATTTTTATATCTACATTATCTTTTGTCCATGTAGTTGGAGTAGATGTTATTGTTATTTTAAATGCTTCTGAGTCATTTGAATTTACTATAAAAGGATTACTTACTTTTATTTTAGTTGCTTTATTACCTGCATTATCAACTACATTTGTCCATAAATAATATGTTCCACTTGTAACGTCAGTTTTTACTATTTCTTTTTCATTTTCAAATGTTTCCCATTTGGTTGGCACTACTGTATTAGATGTAGACCAAGCATATTCTAATGTGTGTAATCCACTTTCATTATCTACTGCATCTAATTTTGTTTTTATTGTTGTTTTTCCACCAACTGGAACATGATAATTATTTCCATTTGGAGTTATATTCACTGTTGGAGGTATTAAATCTTGTTTTAAAGTTGTATATGAAATTTCACTTGTATTTCCAGCATTATCTGTTGCTCTAATATATATTTTTCCATTATAATTATTTTTCCATATACCTGAAATTGAGGCTTCATTTCCATTAGTTTGTAAGCTACCTTTCCAATCAGCTTTCCACTCTATTTCGTCATAGCTATATTCTATTTTGGAAACTTTTGATAATGAATCACTAGATTTTGCAGTAATTTCAACTTCTTTATTTGTCCAATCATTATTTGAACTATTTTCTATCACTGGCTTCGATGGAGCTGTTAAATCGTATCGTAATTGATACACACTAGAAATATTTGAATAATTGCCAGCTCTATCTTTAGCTATAAAATAAATATCTTCAATTCTACCATCTTTTAAAACCCATGTTTCTTTTCCCATATATTTATTTAATTCTTGATAAATGCCATTACTTTTATTAAAATTAAGTTTTGTCCAATCTTGTTTATCGGTCGAATAATACATTTCTGGAATTCCTGATAGTTCTTCTTTTACTGAAATAGTTGTATAAGTTTCTTTGTTTGTCCATAATCCAGAATTATATCTTCCATTATTTGCAACAAAAAATGACTCATAAGAAAGCACAGGAACTTCTTTATCAAATTTAGTTAATTCAAATTTTTTCTCTTTATCTCCCAATGTAACTATAACTGTACTATTTTCAGCAATTATTACTTCATTGTTATCTACTTGATTTTTAGTATAAGTAATACTACTTCCTGTTCTTTTGTTTGTTACCTTAACTTGTAATTGTTCATTAGGATTATTTTCAGTATTAATAGTTACTTTAACTATTACATTTTCATTTGTCCATTCAGATAAATTATAATATATTTTATTAGGACTATTAATTGATGACTCTTTAATAAAAACTGTTCTAAAATCTGCTTTTATTAAATTATCATATATTTCATCCATATTATCTAAATCTTTTCCATAATTTTCTTCAATAGCTTTTATTTCTTCTGATTGTGAAATTATTTTGTTTTTATTACTTGAATATAAGTTCAATGAAACTATTAGAAAAAATAT